>SDBT01018819.1_pt1 | contig 10843 bp, 20 predicted proteins | sample 2277101 | NCBI WGS metagenome assembly SDBT01 (sample SAMN10404973, study PRJNA504765) | marine sediment metagenome | isolation source: marine sediment core GS10_PC15, 103 cmbsf | place: Arctic Ocean: Southern Knipovich Ridge | collected 2010 | reverse complement strand
ATCGGGAATGCTATCAGCAGTCCCATCCCACCGACCAGAACGAGCAACCCCATCCCTGCTAGAATTCCTATTACTGCCTTAGTCCAAAATTCAACGTTCATCTGAAACTCCTTTCTCTTCTCTCAATATAATGTGGACCTTCATAAATACTTCTGGCCCTGGTTTGCAATACACATGCATCCCCATTCCCTCTATAGCGGTTCTTTTGAGATCATTGACTACGGGCCGCGGTATCTCGAACTCCACTTCGTTGTTTTCTGGGAGCACAAACTTCTTCAAGCACTCGACGAATGATTCAATCAATTCTTTCTTCCTCTCAGCACTGAATTTGCCCGGCTCCATTAAGCACCCCCTCCCCGTTCCCCTATCATTTCGCCTTCACCAACCCTTCCTTCTTCTCCCACTCATAGATCAAATCAGCCGCGTCCACCCCTTCCTCTTTTTCTGGGTCCGTGTAGACGAAGAACGTGATCTCGGTCGGCCTGTACCCTGCACCAAGGAACATCACCTTTTCTTTGCTGCAGGTCTTCAGCAAGTACCTAAGAAGTTTCTCGATATCCGCCTCCGCGCTTCCCATGGGTACGTAAACCCAATACTTGTTGCCGTACACCTGAGCGAAACCATACGCCTCTGGCTTTGATATTTTGTGCTTGATCATGTCCTGTCCTCCAAGGTGACGTCGATGTGCTCGTCTGAACGTCTCACCTCCTGCCCCCTCTCCCCATTGGCGAGAGCAAGTCGCTTCTCTCGGCACTCAATATGGCAATACAATGGGTCTACTGGTTTACCGCAAAATGGACAGATGGGGTTGGCGGGGGTGCGGCATACCCAATGCTTGCACCAGCCCATTGAATGAGTGCCATAACTATAGACCTGACAGGTTCCGTTGTCATCGCTTGTCGGAAAATAATACGAGCAATTATCACATGAATCTACGAGTTTGAATCCGGCTGGTTTCCTCTTCTCCTCTCCCATGCTATTCTCCTTTGCTAACAGACTTAGTACGCATAACATAGTCTGGCGTTTCGTTGAACACTTCGCAATTGCCTCGCACGAGGTGCATCTTTAACCCAACAGCGTCATAGTCGTCATCTCCGCAGAAAGGACAACTTCTTTCGTCTTCTTCGTTCAACTCTTTCTCCTTACTCATGGTCGGGCCTCCTTCATGGTCGTATAAATCTATAGCCACATTTCATACAGACAGCAGTTTTACAGATACGTATTGCTTTGATTTCGTCTGTCTCCTCGCTTCTGCCTGCCCAGTCAGCCAACCTAATATCGTAACAAAGATCAGACGCTTTGTAGCCCCAAGTGTCACCGCACGATGGACAGGCCGTGGCATCTGCCGGCAATTCTTTGTAGGCCATCTATCTCTCCCTCCCTATAACACCACACACCCAACACTTATATGGTTTCGGAGGCAATCCAGCGTAGGCCCATGAATGCCACCCTATCCAACAGCAAGGACGGAATAAGATTCCCCCAACGATGATGTATAGGGCTTTGATGGTGTTCATGGTGGCGCCGCCTTGATGGGGGTATATTTCAGCACGACATACCCCTTGCCGTATCTAATTACAGTTAGCTTTACTTTCATTTATCTTTCCTTCCTCATCCTCTCAATCGTCAACTGGGCGTCGGAAAGATCCCGCCTGGTTTTCTCGAGCTTCTCGGCCAGCATCTGGGCGTTGGCTAACCGGCAAGAGTTCTCTAGTTCTTCTAAACGCTTCTTCCTCTCAGCGAGCTCGGCCCTTAGCCGCAGGATGGTCCTGCCCGCCTGCTTGCCGTCGTCCTTCCATTCCACAAGCCCGGATTCCAGTTCCATAACGTCGGCATGCAACCTACTATTGTCTGCCTTATATTTCTTCTCGAGCCTACGCAACCTGGTTATTTCACGATCCATGCCAAGCACGCTACGTTTATTGAGGGGTTCACTGCTCATTGTTTGATCTCCATTCCTGCCAAGCGTACCCCATTATTAAACTGAACATAAGACTCTCCTCTTTCTCCGTGTCCACAGCAAGCGTTCATAACACCAGGAAGTTCACCGAGACATCTATCATGTCCTTCTGGTGTATTCGGCAGACCGCAATGTCCACAAGGTCTGTCCGGTTGTTCCTTTACTGGCTTTCCAGTATCACAATAATACCAGATATCATCAACCAACTTCGTCTTGTGTCCACGGTGTGTACTGGTGACACTCATTTCGCCTCCTTATCGTATACGGAGAGGGCGGTAAGCATACCGAACCACGCATCTGTTACCCTGTCCTCATCTATGTCTTTTGAGTTCCTCGGTGTTTTCTCTTTGATGTAAAGGTTGAGTGCCTCCACCACGGCCTTGGCTGATTTGAGCTCAGCTTCCAAGCTCTTGTGTAACTGCTCTATTATGCGTTGATATTCTATCTCCCCAATGTTGCGACCCGCTTCATACATACAGTTCGGGCATTTACAGTCGGGAGCCGTTGTGCAATTCAGACGGCCCTCCAACTCCTCCTGTATCTCTACCAAATCATCATGTGCGTTTGCATACCCCTCCTCTGCTTCCTTGAGCTTGGTGATCTCCTTATCTTTCTCAGCCAATTCCTCACCGTGATCTTTTTGTAAGCCGTTGAGGGTGGCTTGGAGGTCGGCATTCTCGACGGTCAGAATGTCCACCGCCTTGCCGTCATAGTCATCATGTGAGTAATCGTTTTCTGCGATTCGCCTTCTGGCATCGGCGATCAACTCCCCCTCAGCAGCAGGGGCGGTGGGTTTGGACTCGAGGCCTTGTTTCATGTCTACGCACTTGAAAGTTGTATGTATTCCCTTTTCCAGAGCGAGTCGCTTAAAACAGACAGGGCAGATTATTCCCTTGCTTGGATCAACAGCGTTCCACAATTCATTTTCAGCGTGCCATACCATATTCTCCCTACCACAAAGCTGACAAATAGCTTCTGGGTGTCCCGCCTCTATCTCCCCTACGACAGCCTTGACTCTAACCTTCCCACACTTCGGGCAGTATAGTTTCCCATCTCGCTCCTCAAAGGTCTGCCCATCGTAGCGGGGACAGGTGCAGATGCTTTCATCCTTGGTGGGGTTGATACACGCTCCCCCTTTATGGCTCCACTTGCAGGGGCTTGGACAGTCCTCACATTTTACCCACTCCCCCTCATCCTTAGCGGGGGTGCGGCGGTGCGGGCAGTTATCTGCCTTCATCCTTAGTTGCCAATGCGGTTCTGTGGTAACGCCATGACTTAAATCGTTTGTTATACAACACGGCTTCAGCGTTTCTTCTGGCTTTGGGTTTGTGGTAGGTACAGATACCCAATTAGAATAGTGGTCACTACATGATGCACACCACTTAGAATAAAATCTTGCACAGGTAAAACATTTCCCTTTCTTCTCCTTACTCATGGTCGGGCCTCCTTGACAGGTGTGTATTTAATCTTCACACAACCAGGGCCAAAATGTTCTACTGTCATTCTCATCCACCGTGGCTTGCTCGACTTCTTAACTGCTTTTGTTTTTCCCATCTATCTCTCCCTCCCTGTAAGGGTCAAAGTAAATCCCTTTCTTGAATGTAGGCATGGTCGCCATACGTTGTGATCTCTACATGATAAACGTACTCATCCCATTCGCATGAATCACAATCATTCTCAACGGGTTTGTAATTAGATTTGCGGCATCGTTCCTTGACCCATCTCTTTGTGTCGCTTATTGCCACCTTTAGGTTGCGGTACGCGTTCGTAATCGGATCGTCGTGATGGTCCTGCCAACAAGTAATGTAAACTTTCATCTATCCTCCTTCTGGCCTCTATGGCGAAATTTCTTCACGCGTAAATATATTACCTCTGCTCCATGAAAACAGAACAGCGTCACGAACAATACTACGAATCCGATGATCACCCCAAATCCAGGCGGAAGGCTATCTAACCATAAGCAGAAAGACTCGATCTTCTTCATCTATATCTCCCTCCCTGTAAGGGTCATTCGCTGTTCCCGAATAGAGAACAGGGGCTTGGTGGAATTGGTTTCCCCACGTATCGGCCCGGCGTTATCTGCTTGATACCGTATTTCGCAGGCCGCCGAGTGTCCACAACCCGTAGCTTTCGGGATTCCAGACTGCAAGCCCCAGTTCATTTTCATCTCTCCCTCTCTTTCATACAGAAGTCTTTCCTTATCAACCTGAGTTCGGTGCTCTTGAAGCCGAGCCTACCGTACCAGCTCCAGGTACCGGCGTCCGGGTGGGTCACCCCGACAGCCCCCTTGAACTTCCTGCCCTTGAAGTACTCCAAGGACCTTTCCATGAGGCAATTACCTATCCCGTTCCTCTGGTGCTTCGGCGACACGACCAGTTGCTCGAACCAGCCGTATATCCCGTCCGGCCACTTGTCCTCGTCCAAGACGACGAAACCCAAAACCTCTGGACCCTCCACTGCCACAAAGATGACTGACCGGCGATAGTAGTCCCTGATCTTGGCGAGTGCTGCTTTCTTCGACCATTTTTCTGCATACGGTTCCTTGACGTACCCGGTTCGGAAGAGTCCGGCCATCTGTTTGATGTCCCTGTGCCACACCGCTCTGATCTTCATCCTATTATCCCGACCCACCCGAGAACCATCTCCAGGATGATTTTTATGTACTTCATTTTTCTTTGCTTTCCCTTTCCTTTTTCAAAATTTTCACGGCTTCCGTCGCGCTCGGTGAACATCCGCAGCGGGGGCAGACAAGCCCGTGGCCCTTGTCGTTCCCCAGCAAGGTCAACCTGGCGTTGCATTCAGGGCAGTTCATGTTTATCTTTGACCCGCTTCTCGGAAGTACTGGCGTGTGTCCTCCAATCCAACAAACTCCCTGAGGCAGAACGACGGCAGCTCGATCACCGGCATCCCTAGCTCCAGTGCGCGCTTCACCTCCGTCCCGACACCCTTCGCTATCGAACCGCCAGGCAAAGCGCGGAACGCCACGGCGTCGCACGATTCCATCAGCTCCTCCCAGTACCGCATGGGGTTCGTCTCGTACTCCGGGTGCAGCACACATCCGTGTTGGTACTGCTCCTCGTTGGGGTTCAGTACGTCGAACCCCAGGACCTTGAGGGTAGATATATCCCTCGTCTCCTGCGGCTTCCCGTAAATCAGTTTGGCGTGGGCGTAGTAGATCTTCATAGTTTCGGCCCCCCTGCTTCCTTTCCATGCTCTCTTACATAAGCGTTGAAGTGGCCAACATAACATCTCTCTTTGTGCCAGAGATAAGCTTCGGCAGCCCGGTAGTTCCCAACCCATCCTTCTTCGTAGTGCCACTTGTCGGTGGCCGTGAGACACGGCAGCGTCCTGATCCTGAATCCGAGCTCCTCTGCGACCGCGTTTGTGTCGTACTGGAAAGCCCTGTGCTTGTGAGCAACGTGCCACTCGTGGTGGGTTGTTTTGGCAAAGTCTGCCTTTGCTTCCTTGGCCATGATGCCGCCCAGACGTTCTGGCTTGAGACCCCGCCCCGCGATATGGGTCATTCCCAACAGAACATTTCCATATCTCCTGTACTTCCTGGAGATTGATTCTGCGTCTACGGTCACGTTTTTGTTATGCCGGAAATACGCCTTAAGGACCACAGCCAGAAAATATGATATGTCCATGTCGTGGTTGCCCTTTACCAATACGACTTCTACAGGAGCAACCTTCAAGCACTTCTCGATTGCCCTGATCACCGCCATGCCGCCCGTCTCAAATATCTTGGGCAACCTGCCATCGACATCCAGGTTGTTATGGGCCTTCGGCGTAGTGAACGACGCATCATTCACGTGGAAGAAGTCATGCCCGAATGGGAACAGGATTTTCTCAATGGGAAACGGAGCCGTGATGGTCAACAGGTCGTCCATTGCGTTCTCGTATATCTCCTCAGCTATCTTGAGGTCCTGGTCCTGCATCGACTCCCTGCGCCACGCCAGCTTTCCCCAGTGTTCATCGAACAGCGCGACCTCCAGCATGTGCTTTTCTTTGGTCTTTGGGTACTTGCTTTTGCCTTTGTATCTAGGCGCGTGTTTCGCAAGCCGCTTTTCAAACCGCAAGAAGGCATCTGTTAAACTCTTAGCAATGCGACGGCGAACCCACAACGTCCAGACGTTGTTCCAGACCTGGATTGGATCTTCCTCAGCTGGTCCTTTGTGTATCTTCATCGAAACTTGATGCCCACCGACCTTTACCTTCGTGACCTCCCAAATGTCTTGATCAACGTCCGCGATCTTAAGCACATCATCTATTGTGATCGGGTCCGGGGACGTAACATGAATACGCCCGTCCGTTTCTCCGAACTCAGCTTCAAATCGTGTGTCAATCACCTTCCTCTTCTTCGCCTCAGTCCTCAAGTTCTTCTTCCCTGTCATAAAACCCCTCCTTTTTTAAGCGAACAGTTTCCTTGTTACCATAAGCAAAAGTAACTCCGTCCTTGTACCGGTAGTCCTCACCCAACATCCGTTTTACATTAGTTTGAAGGTAGTTCAATGAGACCCCTAATTTCTTCGAGATAGCTTCCAAACTATAAACTACATCGACGGGCAACGAATCTAGAAAACCTTTGACCCGCAGGAGAGACTGGGTTATTGGCCCTGATCCCAGGAGCTGGCCGTGCACTTTGAGCTCACGTTTCTTTTTGGCCATCTGTCGTTCCTTTCGCTACTCTGTACCCTTGCAGAAGAATTGAATAGTTTACTATATCTAGAATAGTATCTTCTATATTCTCATCTTCTACTGCTCGCTCGTGACCAGGGCGAAGAAGATTACTCAGCCGTGAGAATTTATCTGATAACCGCACAAGAAAACCTTGCTCAACCGAGCAGATGCCTTGGTGTTCACATTGCATAAAATTCCGATATACGCGCAGCGGGTCCTCTTTATTTGACTCAGCGGCTGCATAATCGTTATTCTTTCGCATACTGAGTGCACGAGCAGTATCACAAATCCGTTTATGAAGGTCAGAATATTCTTCTAAGCTCATTCCCCTCATCCTATGTGCTCCTTTCTCAATTGTTTGAACGCACCCAAGTAAATAGGACCAGCATCTTTAAGTCCCCAGCAAGGTAATCGATAGCTGAATGGTCCTTCTGGGTGATTTCGTGCCCACGGTTTTGGTGGTGCAGGTAAAAGTTGAACACGCTCGGTCATGTGCATGCGTACGTCTGCATCTTTTATTTCTTTTAATATCTCCCGGTTTGGAGGTTCAATTTCAAAATGTTCGTAGATAACTACTTCTACTCGATTCTCCAGAGCTTTATAATCCGGAAACAATAACTTGACTGGTGTAGCCAAATCATTGACGTATGCTTCGGGGGCATCGTGAACAAGAGCATGTATCCTAGCTGGCCGTGATACTAACCGGCTCATCACCACTGAATGTTCGGCCACACTGAAGAACGGCTCCGGATGCCCTGTATACCGACATAAGTTCCCCAGCGAGTAAGCAATGTCCTCGATGTCCACCTCGTTTGGATCGAGATCAACCAGGTCAAACGCTCGGCCGCTACGGGTCAGTACCCACGTTTGTTTACCGGTGTCTATATTCACTTTACCTCCTTCCCATTGAATGAGTGCCATAACTATAGACCTGACAGGTTCCGTCTCCCATATTTCTATTATAGTCCATACCGACGAGGGATACAAGTCCTCATCCATTCTGATATACCTCTTGGCCTCCTTCAGTCCATCGAACGAGGTGACAAATTCTGTTTTAACTTCAAAGCCCAATTCGGGACCGTGGACAATCTTGCACGCCCAGAATTTTTTGACCATGACTTAGTTCCTTTCTGCCCAAAAAGCGTTCGGGGCCTCAGCGAACATTTCGCAAAAGCGGTTGCATGGATTAGACGATTTACTGATAGCATAACTCATACGGTCATTTTGGTTATTGAAGCCCAGCTCAAAGTTTTTAACCACTCCCACGTTCCGGCCACCAATGAATAACAACGCATCGCCTTTCCAGTTAACATCAGCTCTCCGCATTCCAACCGGAAGCTTTGATCTGATCTTTTCATAATTGAGGCATTGAGGCATTTTGTGAACAAACTCGTCCATGTCATTTAGTTTCCCCCAGTGTGCCTTGGTCCACCCGATCAGGTCAGCTCTAGTCTTGGGGAGGAAATCTTGCGCTTTCAGTTCTCTAGTTAAGTTATCCCAAAACATCTTTTCATCGACTAAGTTGTCCTGACGACTTTGAAGTTTTGCTTCTCCATCCCAGGGTTGAATGCCCCAATCCAAATGCGAACCCATGAGTACTATTGCTTTAGCTGTATGCATATTGTTCGGGTCTATCTCAGGGCGTTTCAATCTTTTTAGGTCCACGTTATGGATGTCTAGATGCAAATCTGTCTGACCTGTATACATATAATCAATAGATACAGATACTCCTATTTCTGTCTCCTTCAGCTTTTCAGATGGTATCGTCATTTCATTATGAGAATTGATTTTCATCGGGTCGCAGATATGGTGCCATACTTCATCATCAAACCAGCTCCGCCCGTGTATATATGATCCGCACATTTCACTCCTCCCCCTTTATAGTTTCTAACTCACCCAGGTCATCCACCACGGCAGCCAAGTCGAAATCGGCCCCCCACCCGTACTTGCTGTCTTTGATCATGCTGGCCACCGCGCTGATGATCTCGTATGCCTCCTTCTGCGTTCCCTCCATCCGTCTCCCCTTCCTGTATAGTTTCACGTTCTTGAACCCGCTCCCAAACTTCCTCGCCTGCCAGTGATACACGTACCGTACGTCCAGTTTGTTTCTTCCCCTTGGTCCCCGGTCATCCGCGACGCGAAAGCCCACGCCGGGGATATGAACCATGGTCCCATAAGGACTCTCACTGGGGTTGACCGCGCACCCGTTTGGCTTCCATGCGTTCTTGCCTATAGACGTTTTTCCATTAGCGTGGTTTTTACAGCATCTCACACAAGGGCAGTACGCGGTGGCCCTGACCTTAAGAGTCTTCCAATAGACATAGCCGCTCGGAGCATCCGGAGCAAGCGCAGTGTTCGCCACCGCCAAAACGAATCCGATTGCCAACAAGATTTTCATCCCTTTATCTTCCTCTTGGCTGACTTCCTTTTTTTCATTCTTCCGATTTTATTAAAGTTCAGTATGCTCTTGCACATGTCGCAGACTTTCAGCTTTTTAGGCCGCTTGGTCGTGCAAGTTTCCCCGTGTAGAATTTCCTTGTTGCACAGGGTCTTGGTCTTGTCCCCTGGTCGCCTGATGTGATAGTAACCAGGATCGGCGAACCGACCGAACAATACGAAGACCCTCAGTTTCTTAGCCATTTTTGCCTCTCTTCAACAGACTCTTCTTGATCTTCTTCCCTTTCCTTAGCAGGGTCGGGGTCTTTCCCGTAAGCTGCTGCCAGCGTTTTATCGTCACGTCGACGTATATGGGTTCTATCTCCATGCCATAGCAGATGCGGTGGAGTTGTTCTGCTGCTATGAGGGTGGTGCCGGACCCGAGGAATGGATCAAGTACAATATTTCCTGATATGCTTGAATTGTTCATAGCTATTATTGCAAGTTCAGTCGGTTTCATTGTTGGATGAATTTTTGCCTTTCCTTTTGATACATCCCATACTGTTTTCTTGTCCCTTTCACCGTACCAATTGTGCCTTTCACCATCCCACCATCCGTACCAGCATATTTCATGTTTCCAGTGGTAGTCAGCTCTTCCAATTACATGTGGCGACTTATTCCATATAATCTGTGACTGCACTTTCATTCCACTAAACACAAGTGCTGATAATGAGAAACATCCCTCCAGTAATGGTGCTGACCAAACATATATGGATGCTCCCAATGTATATGGTTTTATATTAAGAAATGAAGTTGATATAAAAGTTCCCAAATCATCTCCAGTTAATTTGTCATTAGCCATCGGTTCGTAGATTTCGCCTTTTGCTTGTTTTTTCCTCCCAACAAATTTTCCTCTTTCAAAATTAACCCCATAAGGTGGGTCCGCGAATATCATATCCGCTTTCTTCCCCTTCATCAACCTCCCAACATCTTTTTCGCTCGTGGCATCACCACACATCACCCTATGGTTCCCAAGAATCCAGAGATCGCCTTTCCTGCTATATGCCTTCTTAGGAGGTTCTGCTATCTCATCCTCTTCGATTTCATTCTCCCCACGGATCTCCTCAATTTCGATCTGAGAGAAACCTGATATCTTCTCCAGCTCCGGAATCTTAGCTTTGGGAGCCTTAGCGAAGAACTCGTTCAGAAGATCCCTATCCCAGTCAGCCCATTCTGAGGATTTGTTGTCTGCCAAGGCAAACATCTCCGCGGCCTTCTCGCTTTCGAACGGGACATACAGCACGGGCAGTTCCTTGTACCCGAGCGATTTAGCCGATTTGATTCTGGTATGTCCTGCCCGGATGATGCCGTCAGGGGACGCGACAATCGGATTGATGAACCCGTATGTTTCTATCAGCCCGCAAAGCTTCTCGGCTGCCTCGTCGTTGATCCTGGGATTCTTCGCCCACTCCTCCAGCTTACCAATCGGCTCGTATACTAACTTGAGCCGGAGGTTCTTTTTGCTCTTCTTCTTAACGATTTTCCTCCGCTTCGCTTTGCTCATCTTTTCTTCCTCCGTTTTCCTTTTTCCAGCCATTCTTCCTCCTTCGCGTAGATCTTCAACGGCTTCATTTTCCGCACCATGGCCTTGCTGAGCATCCATAATCTCGACCGGCCCTTGTCCTTCTGGACGACACCGAGCATCCGCAGATCCTCCAACATGTTCGTCAGCGTTGATGTCGGGAACTTCGTCCACTCCCCGATGGTCTCCAGTGACACGTAGTCGTCCGCGCTCCGCAGGTACAGCTGCTTGACTATCTCCTCCAC
>SDBT01018818.1_pt1 | contig 10843 bp, 12 predicted proteins | sample 2277101 | NCBI WGS metagenome assembly SDBT01 (sample SAMN10404973, study PRJNA504765) | marine sediment metagenome | isolation source: marine sediment core GS10_PC15, 103 cmbsf | place: Arctic Ocean: Southern Knipovich Ridge | collected 2010 | reverse complement strand
CTAGGGCAATTCACGTTATTACGTAGCGATTGTCGATACGAGTAGGTATGAAAACCTACTCCATGGATTTGAGAGAACGGGTCGTACAGGCGTGCGATGAGAAGGTCGGCAGACGGAAGGATATCGCCGAGCTTTTCGGGGTCAGTACGGCATGGATCCGTCGGCTGTTGCAGCGACGGGAGGAAACCGGCAGCATTGCGCCCAACAAACGTGGAACCCGCAAACCGCCGAAGTTCCACGGCAAGCGTCTGAAGCGTCTCAAACGATTGGTCGAGCAGGACGCAGACGCCACGCTCCAGGAGTTGCTGGACCGCTCGGGCGTGGACGGCAGCATCATGGCGGTGCACCGAGCCTTGGAGCGGCTGGGGTGTCGGCGAAAAAAAAGTCGCTCCGCGCCGCTGAGCAGGATCGCCCGGACGTAAAAGCCCAACGGAAGGCTTGGTGGAAGCGAGCCAGCGAGGTGGACCTGCGGCGATGGCATTTTCTTGATGAAAGTGGGGCGAAAACGAACATGACCCGCCGGTACGGTCGATCGTTTAACGGGCAACGCGTGGTGGACGCCACGCCGCACGGTCATTGGTGCACCACGACGATGCTATCGTCGATTCGGCTGGACGGAACGATAGCCGCAATGGTGATCGAAGGAGCAACCGACGCGGCAGTGTTCCGGGCATACGTTACGCGAGTGCTGATTCCCACCCTTCGGCCGGGCGACATTGTGGTGATGGATAACCTCTCGCCGCACAAGAGTGCTGGTATTGCTGAGGCAATTGAAGCGGCTGGTGCGGAGGTGTGGCTCTTGCCTCCCTACAGCCCGGACTTCAACCCTATCGAGAAGATGTGGTCGAAGATCAAGGCGTTCCTTCGGACGGCCAAGGCCCGGTCGTACGAAGCCCTCTTGGAAGCAATTGCTGATGCCCTCAAAACGATCACCGCATCCGACGCCATCGGCTGGTTTGAATCCTGCGGATACCGCTACGAATTCTCGTGAACTGCTCTAATCGATGAGCGCTTCTCCGACAAGCTGGAAAGCGTTCTTGATAAAAAGGCACTTGTCCTCGGGCTTACTGGTGAAATAAAGTGGGGCAAGGTGGACGAGAAATGTCAGAGCGCGTATATCGAGTTTATTAGAGCTTTTCTGGACGAATTGGCTCAGGGGTATTTCAAAGTGCGAGTTCTTTTTCTCGACAAATACTTCAGCCCCGTGACTATTATCAAGAAATCCCGACACGAGCAATTCTTTACTCTTTACTATATCTTTATTACACGGGCTTTCGGGTGGAACGTTGCACCTTTTGACAAAGATGAGCGAATCTACTTGCGATTCTTCCTGGACCAACTTCCAGACGCCGGTATAGCACGAAATGAATTCAGAAAGTTCCTGCGCGGAATCGGGAATACCAGACGATTCGCACATCTAGATCTGATTATTCCGGAAGATGGCATTTCAGAAATTGACTCCCGAGAACACCGAATCGCTCAAGCAGTGGACTTGGTAACTGGTTCATTGGGATTTCGAATGAATCGACTTCACAAGGTTACCGGCCCGGAAAGAAAACGGGGAAAGCGTACTCGTGCAAAGGATGAAGTCAGTGATCTGATACGACAGCGCCTCCGAGATTTTGGGGTTAAGAACATTGGCATTACCACCGGGAACCGGGGCAATCCCCTTGCGATGTGGAACGACCCGATCAGACTTTGGCGGCTGAAGCCTAAATCATTCATTTTGGAAAAGAAGTGGATTAAAAAAAATGCCCCGTGATGTCCTACATTAACCGCTCACGTCATGCGTGAGACTTCGGACACCCCAGAACTGTAATACATTATCGGGATCCCGACGAAATTGGTCAAGCAAAAAATTTGAATAATATCAGAACGAGTATATTTGATTTGATAAGTACTTATGAAAACAGGCCTTGCGAAGGAAAATCTACATACATTTGTTCTGGCATTGTTTGATCGTAGCTCTACAATAGCACAAAGTGCATTGGGAGACGATTATAACCGGCCTGGAAGTAAATGTTGACCATGTGACTACGGTGCAGTAGGTGCGGTGGACCATCTAGCCAAACACGCAATCAGAAATAGGACGCCATGCCCATGACTCAACTGAGTGTAAACGTCAATAAGATCGCCTTGCTGCGGAACTCGCGGGACATCGGGATTCCCAGCGTTATGCAAACCGCCCGAATATGCGTCGACGCCGGCGCGGGCGGGATTACGGTCCATCCCCGTCCCGACCAGCGACACATTCGCCCTTCAGACGTGTATGAACTGGCGGAGATACTGTCGGTGGAGTTCAACATCGAGGGTAATCCCTTCGCCGAAGCGCGGGGCGATTATCCCGGTTTCATGGCGATTGTCCGCCGGGTCAAGCCCACACAGTGCACGCTCGTCCCCGACGACCCCGCCCAGCTCACGTCGGATCACGGATGGGACCTTTCCACCGGGGCTGAGCGCCTCGGACCTGTCATTGATGAACTCAAGGCCCTTGGCGTGCGGATAAGCCTGTTCATGGACCCCGATCCGGACCAACTGAAGCTGGCTGCAGCTGTCCGGGCCGATCGGATCGAACTGTACACGGAACCCTACGCGCGGGCGTTTGAGCAGGGGAGTTGCGAGCAGAGTCTGGATGAGTATGCCCGGGCGGCCGAGGTTGCGCAGGACCTCGGTATGGGCGTCAACGCCGGACACGATCTGAACCTGAAAAATCTGGGGACATTCTGCAGAATCCCGGGCATTCTGGAGGTCTCGATCGGCCACGCGCTGATCGCGGAGGCTTTGGAAATGGGATTGCAAAAGACCGTTAAAGAATATCTAAAGGTGCTAGGTGAATAAAACTTACCCGCCCAATGAATGAGGATTTCAACATGACTGAGCGAATGAAGCTGGAAGGATCGATGGTGGCGTTGGTTACGCCGTTTTCCGGCGGCGAGGTGGACTTCGATGCCCTCGAACGGCTGGTCGAGTTCCAGATCGCAGGCGGGACGCAGGGTATTGTCCCCTGTGGGACGACGGGAGAATCTCCCACGCTTTCCCACGCCGAGCACGACAAGGTCATCGCGCTGACGGTCGAGAAGACCGCCGGCCGCGTCCCCGTGATCGCCGGGACAGGGAGCAACTCCACGTCCGAGGCGGTCCGACTGACAAAACACGCTAAAGACGCCGGCGCCGACGCCTGCCTGATCGTCAATCCGTACTATAACAAACCGCCGCAGCGGGGCATGTTCGACCACGTCAGGAAGATCGCCGACGTGGGGCTGCCCATAGTGCTATACAACATACCCGGTCGAACTAGCATCGAGTTGGCCGCTGAAACCATCGCGCGAATGTACGACGAGATCGAGCAGGTCGTGGCGGTGAAGGAGTCCACCGGCAAAATGAACATGGCCAGCGCCATCGCCAGCACCAGCGACATCATCATCATCTCCGGGGACGATTCACAGACGCTCCCAATCTGCGCGGTGGGCGGATCGGGCGTTATCAGCGTACTGGCCAACGTCCTGCCCGCCGAGGTGCGAAAACTCTGCGACGCTATCGCCGAGTTCGACCTGGCTGAGGCCTGCACGCAGCACCTCAAGCTGTTTGCCCTTGTTGAGGGCATCTTCGTGGAGACCAACCCGATTCCGATCAAGGCGGCGATGGGGATGATAGGCCTCTGCGAAGAGGAAGTCCGTCTCCCGCTGGTGACCTTAGCGAAAGAACACCGAGAACCGCTGGCAAAAATGCTGCGGGACTTCGGGCTCAACGCCAAGGCGTGAGACTAAGCGGTCTCAGGTAAGTCTTTCGGGGTGGCACGGCCTTTCGGGGCTGTGTCGCCGTGAAGAACAGGCAAGAATGCCTGTTCCACCATGCAGAACTTATGCAAGACCGCTTAGATCAATTCCTCAACTGCTGGTTGGTTCCCCGTTGAGGGCGGAGGCGCCGGACTGGTCGGCGGCGATGGAGGCCTTCATCTGCTCCCAGTCTTCCAGCGTGATCATGCACTCGCGGGCCTGGGAACCCTTGTGTTCACCGAGTACCCCGCTCTCGGCCATCTGATCGATGATTCGACTGGCCCGCCCGTATCCGATCTGCATCCGCCGCTGGAGCAGCGATACGCTTCCCCGCCGGGAGGCAAGGACGATATCGACGGCTTGATCGAACATCTCGTCCCGTTCGCCGCTGAATTCGCCCCCGCCGCTGCTCTGCAACTTTATCAATTCGGCATTGAACTCCTGCGGGGTGGTCGAGACCAAATCCCGGACCACGGCGCGGATTTCCGAATCCTCGACGAACGTGCCCTGGGCGCGAATAAGGTTGCTGTCGCCGGGCTGGAGCAGGAGCATGTCTCCCTGCCCGAGCAGGATCTCGGCCCCTTTGTGGTCGAGGACGATGCGGCTTTCCTGCCCGGAAGCCACGCGGAAGCTGATGCGGCAGGGCATGTTCGACTTGATCAGGCCTGTCACGACGTTCGCGCTGGGCCGTTGCGTCGCCAGCACCAGATGGATACCCACCGCCCGCGCTTTTTGCGCGATGCGGATAATATGCGCCTCCACCTCCTTGGAGGAGGTCATCATCAGGTCGGCCAGCTCGTCGATGATAATGACGTAAGCCGGAAGATGCAGCGGGACACAGGCCTGCTCTTCTTCCGTCTCGGCGGCAAATCGCTCGTATTTGTCCTTCTTGCTGAGGCGGTTGTACGCCGCCAGATTCTTCACGCCCGTCGCGCGCAGGAGTTCGTAGCGTTCGTCCATTTTGCCCACGGCCCATTCGAGGATGTCCTCGGCCTTCCTTACGTCATGAACGGTCGGGCACAGCAGATGCGGGAGCCTTTCAAACGAGGCCATCTCCACCATTTTCGGGTCCACAAGGATAAACCGTACGTCCCGAGGCGTGCGGTTCATCAGCATCGATATGATAATGGCGTTGATACAGACGCTCTTGCCCGAACCGGTCGTACCGGCAATGAGCATGTGGGGCATCTGGCCCAAGTCGGCGACAATAGCCTCCCCCCCCGCATCCTTGCCCAGATACAGAGGCAGCGCCATTTTCTTTTCGGCCTCGGGCTTCATCATCATCAGTTCCTTGATGCGGACGATCTCCTTATCGAGGTTGGGCACCTCGATCCCGACGGTGTCTTTTCCGAATCGCGGCGGGACGATGCGGACACCGGAGACGGCCAGGGCGCGGGCAATGTCCATCGCCAGGTTCGTTACCATCGAAACTTTCACGCCCGGCGCCAGGGAAACTTCAAACAGCGTGATGACCGGGCCGGTCATGTAACCGACGACCTTGGCTTCCACGTTGAAATCCTCCAGCGTCTGCTGGAGAACGAGCTTTCGCTGGACGGCCTGTATTTCCGCAGCCTCGTTGTACCCGCCCTCCGGATCCAACAGCAGGTCCATAGAGGGCAGATGGAAAGTGCTTTTGCCTTTCTTACCTCGCGCGGAGGGTTGAATTTGCCCGTCCTTATTAGATTGGGTCGCTCCTTCCGCCCGGTCGGGTCGGTCAGGGCGTCTGGCGGTCAATCGCGCCGGTGTTCTCGAAGGCGCGGACTTATCTGCCTGTGAGTCTTTCACCGGCGCACCAGTGAGCGGGCTGGACGGCGCGATGGGTCTTAAACCCGGTGCCTTGGGTCTTTCGGGTGGTGGACTCGTCATGGTGGAGGATTGCGATGCAATAACGGGGGACAACCCCTCGGTGCAGACGGCGGCTAGTTTTTTGCGACGAAGGGCTGCGAATGTCCTGGCCATATCGTTTCGCCGTCGCCACAGGCCTCTGCCCAACACCTTCAGCAGTTTGTCCGCCGAGAGCATCAACGCGATACAGATGGTTATCAGCAGGACGACCCAACTGCCCGTCGGGCCGAATTTATCCAGGAGAACCCGCCCCGACGCCGCACCGAGGATTCCGGCGGATCCTTCGATCACTTCGCCCCCAAAGGCGGGATTTCGCAGATACGCTGCGGAACTGCACCCCGCAATCAGCAGCACCAGACCGATCAGCCGCCACGGGACGTCCGTGATCCGTTTCCCGACCAGCAGCGCCCCCGCCCCCACCGTCAGTAAAACCAACCCGCCATAGATGCCCGATCCCGCCCAGTATCGCAACGTGTACCCCAGGTACGAACCCACCAGACCGGCGCGGTTATCTACCGGTGAGTTGGGGGGATACACGAGCGTGCTCGGTGGATCGGAGGGGCTGAAGCTCAACAGGCTCAGCCACACCAGCGCCACCGCCCCCAGCAGCAGGAGCGTCAGGCAGTAACGGACAAACCGACCGCCATTGTCCCGCCCGGGGGAAGGATTGCGCGGATCAACAGCCTTCCCCGATCCGCCCGATTTGCGTGGCTGGTTCTTCTTCACCATCCTGAATCCTTCAACCAATCTTCAGCGTGACAACTCTCCCCCGGCCTATCGAGCGCAGCAACTTTCCGACGTACTTTTATCTTTATCGGACCCTTTCTGCTGTGCCCTTCAACAGAAATAGGCAAGTAGGCAATAGGCAAGTAGGCAATAGGCAAGAAGGAAAGAGGCAAGAAGGAAAGAGAGGAAGAGAAAATGTAGGGTGGATGCTTTGCATCCACGCGGATGACGACGGCGATCCCTCTCTTTCGAGCTGTGAGTGCGAGCGGGAAACGTCCATTAACCGCGTGCGTGCAAAGCACGCACCCTACATCTGCTAAGCGCCTCTTCTTCTAAACCCTACGTCCCACACCCTATACCCTGACTAAATTTCTTTTTTCCGGCCTTTTTCCAGCGCCGCTATGATGTGCATGGCCAGTTCGTCCTTGGTTCGACGCGCCCAGGGCAGAAGTATCCGTTCGGCAGAGAGGATGCAGGCGAGGCTTTCTTTGGAGGCGATTGCGGCGGGGGTATTAACGACGACGAAATCGGCTCCCTTCCGGGCCAGTTCGTTGCGGGCCTTGATTTGCATGTCCTCGCGCCCCCCATCCTCTATCGCGAAGGCTGCGATCACTTGGTCGGGACGCTTCCGCTTAGCTGCGCCGGCTAGGATGTCTTCGGTCGGGGTGAGCGTGAGCGTAATTGCCCCATTCTGTCGGCGAAGCTTTTTCGCGGGCGGGTTTGGTATGAAAAAATCTCCCACCGCGGCGGCCATCACCAGTGCATCACAGTGCTCGAAATGTTCATTTAGTTCGGCTTTAAGGTCGGCGGTGCTTTGGAACCGAACCACGGTCACACCGTCCGGGGGGGTAAGAGACACCGGCCCGGCCAAGAGCGTAACTGCGTGTCCGGCGCGGGTTGCGGCGGTTGCGATCGCAAATCCCATCCGGCCGCTGGAAGCGTTGGAAATGAAACGCACGGTGTCGATATACTCGCGCGTCGGGCCTGCTGTAACGAGAATCCGCATGGAGATTTCGCCTTCGCTTAGCCCCCCGCGCTTTTTGGAGGGTGCAGGATAACCCGCCCCGCTACGGCGTGGAGGATTTCTTTCGGTTCGGCCATACGTCCCAGCCCGACACCCCCACAGGCCAAAAGACCTTCACCCGGGCCGAACACTTCCACGCCCCTGCTTTTGAGGCGTTGGAGGTTTTCCTGCGTGGGTGGGGCGTTCCACATTCGCTCGTTCATGGCAGGGGCTACGAAGATGGGGCAGGCGCCGGAGGCGGACAGCGCCAGAGTCGAGACCAGATCATCGGCGATACCGCCAGCCATCTTTGCCAGAATATTCGCCGTCGCCGGCGCGATGATCATAAGGTCGGCCGACTCCGTCAGCGAGAGGTGTCCGATGCTGGATGCCTCGGAGGACTGCCACAGACTAGTGTACACCGGCCGCTGCGTTAAGGCCTGGAAGCTCAGCGGGCGAATGAACTGACAGGCTGAGTCGGTCATCGCAACGGAGACACCGGCCCCGGCCTGGACCAACTTGCTGGTAAGGTCGGCCGATTTGTAACAGGCGATCCCGCCGGTAAGACACAGCAGGATTTCGTAGCCGCTGAGCGGCTTTTTAGTTTTCCGCGCTTTGCTTGTGTCGTCGTTCATGTTCGCACCGTAATCATTCCAGTTCATCGGGAGATGGAATGTCGCTTTTCTCATAATCAATGCTGATTTTGTCCTCCATGATTTCCTGGATGGCCACTTCCATGTCGGTCATACCGCGATGGCGTTCCACCAGCGGGCGCGACCCTTCCATCAGCTCGACTAAGCGTCTCTGAATCAGTGCCGTCAGCTTGAATCGCCCGCCGACCTTCTTGACAATCTCTTCGCTCTTGAGTGCTTCGATCATTTTACTTACCGCTCCTGTTTTTGTGTTCGGTTTTCTTACTTCCCGCCGCGCCTGATTTCAAGGCGATCGGTCCGAGTGCTCCTGCACAATTTTTACGATGTCGCTGATTGCCGTCTCCAGATCATCGTTGACTACCACGTGGCCATATGCCCCGCTCTGCTGCGCGGCCCTTAGTTCGTCCCTTGCCTCGCCGTAACGCATGCGTAACGATTCGGCGTTCTCAGTGCCCCTTTCTTGCAAACGTCGCCACAATTCTTCCTCGTCGGGCGGGGCGACCAGGACAAAAATTGCTTCGGGTATTTTTTCATGCACCTGAAGCGCGCCCTGCACGTCGATCTCCAGCAGGACGGTCTTGTCAGAGGCCACAGCCTTCTGAACGGGCCCGGCCGGCGTCCCGTAGAGGTTACCGAATATCGTCGCCCATTCCAGCAATTCATTCCGCTCGATCATTCGCTCGAACGTTGGGCGGTCCACGAACCGATACTCCCGCCCATCCGTCTCGCCCTTCCGCGGGGGGCGTGTCGTTACCGAGACGCTGAACATCGCTCCCGTCCGACGGACGACGTTCCGGCTTATCAGGCTTTTGCCTACGCCCGACGGGCCGCTGAGGACTATCAGCCTCCCGGGCGGGCGCCCGGAGCAATCGATGCTGTTCGTCGTCTTGCTCATTCTGCGTTTGCCGCCTGCTCCTTAATCCGGTCAATAGCGGTCTTGATGTCCACCACGGCGAGGGCGATATCGGCGTCGGATGCTTTGGATGCGATGGTATTGGCCTCGCGAAGCATCTCCTGGGCTACGAAGTCCAGCTTGCGCCCGATCGGTTCACTTGTTTGGCAGGTCCTGAGAAACTCGCCCAGATGCGCCGTTAAGCGAGAGATTTCCTCGGCGATGTCGCTTCGTTCGGCGAAGATGGCTACTTCCCTTGCGAGGGACTCTTCATCGATCTTTATCTGGGCCCTGGCGACGAGTTCTTCTACCCGCTCTGTGAGCCGCTTGTGATACAGTTGCACCACCTCATCGGACCGGGTGGAGATACCGGCCAACTTCGTCTCGATGATCCGCACGTTGGCGCGCAAATCTTCGAGGATAATTAGACCCTCCTGTTGGCGCATCTTCATCAGGGCTTCTGTCGCTTCTTCGATTAGCGCCAGGAGCCCCTCGGCAGTTCTTTCGACCAGTTCTTCAGGCGGGGGCGGGGTGCACACGCCCGGAAGTTGAAGCAGGGAACCCAGGTCCAACCGCAGCATCGGATTGGCTTCGACCTCCAGCGGGCGAAGCTGGTCCAGATAATTCAACAAAGCCGTTGCGTTGACCTGCCAGGCCGCCTGATCGTCCGGGAGCTTCATACGCACAACGAGCGTAATGCTGCCCCGTTGCAACCGGGTACGAAGGGCCTGCTCGATCTTCGTTTCCAGCGACTGGAGACTCTCCGGGATCCGCATGGCGATCTTCAGGTAGCGGTTGTTGACAGATCGTATCTCCACGGCGTATTCCGCGCCTTGGACCTGTCCCGAGGCCGCTCCAAAGCCTGTCATTGATCTCAGCATGGCTGATTGTCCTTGCGTCGGTTCTATTTAGCCTCTGGGGAAACCGGTGCGGTGATTGGCTGGCTGGTCCCCGCGTCGGTGGGGGGGGGCTGTGGTTTCGGGGGCTCGTAGGTTACCGTAAGTGTCTGGGATGGTTCCAGACCCGCCCTGAATGCCTTTGCTCTCAGCGTCTGGCCCCGCTTGACGAGAACCGCTGACGTACCGTATTTGAGGGATTTCTCGGTCGGTTCGGTCCCGTCGATGGTAAATCGAATGACCGCGCCCTTCGTCCCGACCTTCATATTCACTTTGATATCATTATCCTTCTCCTCCTTCAACCAGGACGCCGGGTAGAAGACGGGCGTGGCCACCTGTCCGGCGTCCGGGCGGACCGCCAATGTCGCGAAGATTGCCAACAGCAAAAACAGCGCCGTCAGTATAATGGTGACCCACGTGAAGACGTCACCAGTCCGCGTCCCGAACGCACTACTGCCCGCACCGCCTCCGAAGGCGGAGCCCAGCCCGCCGCCCCGCCCCTTCTGCAACAGGACCACAATAATCAGCAGAAGGCAAACAATGATAAACAAGATCATCAAAAACGTACCCATGTCTTTTTCCTTTATTTTGGCCACGTCGTCGCGGTCGCTAGCGGACCTCAGACGGCGGGCTTGTTTCGACAACGGCGGACAAAAGGCTTTCTATAGTCCTGCCTTGACAATAGTTGTGAAGTCTTCCGCCTTAAGGCTGGCCCCGCCGACGAGGGCACCGTCCACGTCTTTCTGGGCGAGCAGGTCCGTTGCATTGTCCGGGGTGACCGACCCGCCATACTGAATTCGCATCGCCTCCCCCGTAGCGTCGTCGTAAAGATCGCCCACCAGCCCGCGGATCATCGCGTGCACTTCCTGTGCCTGCTCGGGCGTCGCCGTCCTTCCGGTCCCGATGGCCCAGACCGGCTCGTAGGCGATTGTTATATTGGCAGCCCCGGCGGCGTCCACGCCGATCAGTCCATTCGTTATCTGTCGGGTCACCACTTCCGTCGTCTCGCCCGCCTCACGCTGCTGGAGCAACTCGCCCACCGCGAAGATGAC
>SDBT01018817.1_pt1 | contig 10843 bp, 29 predicted proteins | sample 2277101 | NCBI WGS metagenome assembly SDBT01 (sample SAMN10404973, study PRJNA504765) | marine sediment metagenome | isolation source: marine sediment core GS10_PC15, 103 cmbsf | place: Arctic Ocean: Southern Knipovich Ridge | collected 2010 | reverse complement strand
GGTAGGGGTCATGCGAAGTTACCAGTTATTCTTGGTACTTTCCATGCTAGTAAAGGTTTGGAAGCAGAAAATGTTATGGTGTTCCTTGGCACTAGCCCTTATTTTAATCAAATAAATGATACTGAATACCGTTGTTTGTATGTTGCTTCTACTAGAACCCGTAACAAACTTACTTTTATTGATTCTTGTGGTTTTAATGAAGATTATTCATTGTATGATGCTTTTGAGTTAATTTATAATTCTTAGAATTATGTATAAAATAAGTGTTTAGTGTAACAAACCTGTAACGCTTAGAAACCTTTCCTATATAGGGGAGAAAGAGAATAGAAAATAATGTTACAGTGTTACACTGTTACGGGGTAGTATTACTAAAAATATTTTTACCATTCTCATTTCCACCCTATAACGTGTAACATTTTGAATAATAATTTAATAATTAGTTTTCCTAACTTTTTCTTCTCTTTTAGTTTGGATTTCATTTTAGGTTTAAATCCGAAACCTTTATAAACTTTGAAAGCGTTGTAAGTATTATGGTTTTTGAAAATATTCCTGTTAAGCCTGAGACTAAAAAGCTGGTTGATGCTGAGAGTAAGAATAAGGAAATTTATGATGAAACAATCAAGAGGTTTCTTACTGATCGTGCTGAGTGTTTGTGTGGTTCTCTTGATCTCGATTCTGTTTTGGCTGATGTTCGTAAGCGTTTTCCTGGTGTTCGAGTCGAGGTTATTTCGGAGAAGGAGAACGGAAAGGAGAAGGTGAAAGGATGAAAGGTGAAACTATTGGTTTTTTGCTTGCTTTTTTTGTTTCTTTTGTTCCTGCTGTTTTAATTGCTATTTATATGATTAGTCAAATTAATTGGGTTGCTATTGATAATCCTTATGTTTTACTTTCTGCTATTTTTGTGGTTGGTCTTCCTGGGGCTATTTGGATGTCGTTTACTTTAGTGTTCTTTAGACTTATTGTTTGGGGTGCTGAGTTGTTAAGCGTATCTCGTGAATCTGAGGCGTCTGAATGAATCCTTATTTGCTTAGGTGTGTTTTTATGTTGTTGAGTTCTGTTGTGTTTACTGTTTATGGTTTTCCTAAGGATTTTTTATTTTTGCTTTATGGAGCTACTATTGCTGTTATAATTTATGCTGTGTTTGATAATTGGGTTCCTCCGAAGGATTGTACTTGTGTCACCTCGCAAGGTAAGTCTGGCCAGGTGGGGGATAGGATGGATTTGTATATGAAGGATGGTGGCGAAGAATGAGTGATAGTGTTTTTCCTTTCGTTTTTGGTATGGTTGCTGGAATAATTATTTTTATGGCGGCTTTAACAATGCTTGGTTTTCCTGAGTTTCATTTTGAGGCTGGTGCTAGGGCTGTTTGTGAGTCTCATGGTTTGGAGCTTGATTCTTATGAGTATATTGGGTCTGTTCCTGGTTTTGAGTTTGTTAAGTGTAAGCCTGTTGATCCTGTTCCTGTGTTTGGTGTTTTTGAAAACATTGGAAGTGTTGGGAAATGAAGTTGTTTAATACTAACCCTAGAACTTTAAAGTTTGTTGAGCTTGGTTTGGTTGAGGGTAATACTGTTCAGTCTCGTTTTTTTGTCAGGGATTTTTTAGCTGGGATTAGGAAGATGTTTGGTTTGGAGGTCATTGAATACACTGAATTACTTATCAAGTCTAGAAGTATTGCTAAGGAGAGGATGGTTGCTCAGGCTGTGGAGCTTGGTGCTGATGCTATTATTAATGTTCGTTACATGACTAGTGAGATTACTGAGGCGGCTAGTGAAGTAATGATTTATGGAACTGCTGTGAGGTTGAAGAAATGAGTGGAACTAGTAGTTTGTTTAATATTGGGTTATTTTTAATATTTTTAGTGCTTGCTCAAACAGCAGGTCAAGAAGAATATTTGAATATAATAGATAATACTTTAACTGAAATTACTGAGAGTTTTGATCATAAGTTTGAGGGTCAGTATTCTGATTCGGGAACTAATTTAGATGCTTCTTTTGGCAGGGGTATTGATTATTTTATAACAGGGGCTATTTTTAGCATTGTTGGTTTTATGTATTTGATGGCTATGATAGCTAGGTTTATTCCAGTAGATGCAATTACTTTAGTTTATTTGTGGGTTGTTCTAGCAGTTATTTCGGTTATTCCTTGGTCTTTTTTGTTGGGTGTTGTTTTTTTGTTTAAGGATTGGTGGAAGAAAAGAAAGGCTAAAAGAAAGATAGTGATAAAAAAATGAGTTCGTTCCATTTGTTTTTAGATAATTTGCCTGATCGTTCTACTGAGGAGTTGTTCACGGTTTTTGGTGCGGTTCAGAGGGAGTTAGAGGAACGTGGGGAAGAGGTGAGCTTGAAATGAGATTGAAGTTTAATACGAGAAATACTTGTAAAGCTGGGGTGTTTGCTTTTCTGATGGTTATTGGTTTTGTGGAAATTTATTTTTATCCTAACTTAGATTCTTTTTTGTCTTTACAGGGGTATGAAACTTTTACTCTGTTGAGTATGTTCTTTTTGATTAACTATTTGATGCAAGCTGTACACTTAAAGAAGGATAGGTTGAAGATTGTTCCTGCTGGTCGTGAGGAGACTATGAAGATTGTAAAAGAGTTAAAGCGAAAGAATCCTGAGACGATGAAGTTGTTAGGAAAATAATTTTTTGCTTATGTCGATTATTCGAATAAGAGGTATGTGATAATATGGAAGAACAAAATAATAATGAAGATAAGAAAATTTTTGAAGAAAAGAAAATAGTTGCAGATTTAACTGGAGAACCTAAAGAATCTAAGTATGAAAAGTTTTTGATTGCTGAAGGTGAAAGAGTTGGTAAATTTAAATCTGTTGAGTTAGTTGTACGATCTAAATTTAAACAACCAGATATTAAAGAGTCTACAATTGTTGCTCAGGTTGAGGTTAATGAAAAAGACAAGCTTATTGAGTTGCCTTTGTTTTTGAATCCTCTTGTTACTAAGTCTTATGAGGGTTCTAGTAAGTCTGATTCGGCTTTGTATACTGTGTTGAGTAATTTGGAGTTGTTACAGGATTTTTCGGATTCTAATGGAGCAGCTCAGGGTTTTACTCAAGGTCAGTTGGCTATCTGGTTGAAGAATCTTTTAGTTGGTAAAACTGCTAGGGTTTTAGTTCAGACTACTGTTAAGGCAGTTACTCCTTATTCTAAGATTGGTAAGGTGTATGGTTTTGTAGAAGACGAGCCAAAATCAAATAGTAAGATAGTTACTTCTAAGGGTTCTGGTGTTGTTTCTGAGGAGAAGGAAGTTCCGAAGGTTGATTCTTTATGATGGATGAAAAGAAAATCGATTCATTGGCGGATTTATTAGTTGATGAAAATACACTGAAGGAAAAAATTGAAGTTAAAAGAAAAGAATTTGATGATGCTAATTTTGAATTGTTACAAAATTATGTTGAGATTAGGCAAAGAATAATTGATGAAAAAGGAGAGATTAGTGCAGAAGCAATACAAGAATTTGAAGCTTCCGGAGAAAAGAAACTCTATGGTGGTATTGGAATTAGAGTAATGACAAAACTCTTGTATGAAGAAACTGAGGCTTTTGATTGGGCTAAGGAACACGATTTGTGTTTGAAGTTAGATTCTAAGGCTTTTGATAAAGTTGCTAAGGCTCAGGAAATAGACTTTGTTGAAAAAGAGGAAAAGGCTACAGTTACTTTTCCTGTTGAAATAAAAGTTGAGAATAAAGAAGAGGTTGTTAAGTGAGAGTGGGCCTTCGGGTCTTCTCTTTTCTTTTTTTAATTGGTGTGAAAAAAATGAGTACTAATGTTTTTATGCATGATGATTCCCCAGAGTTTTTTGATTCTATTGTTGGGTTTTTACTATTTATAATTTCAATAGGATATATTTTAAATTCTAGTTCTTTCTTAGAAGGATTTGGTCTTTTTATATCTGCATTTGGAATAGGAATGATTTTTTATAAAAACTTTCCAAAGAAGCAGGTGAGTAAGTAATGGTTAAGTGTTCTTGTGTTGATGGTCGTAGGTTGTTTGGAAGTTTTGGTAGGCCTGCTTTGCTTTATTTTGTGAGGTGTATCAAAAGGGATTTGTTGACGATTAAGGATATTGGTGAGTTGGATCGGAGGAAGGTTGCTTTGAGGAAGCTTGAGGATTATATGGCGAGGTGCTGGGGATGATTTTGATTTTCAAAGATAATTCGCAACTACTAAAACCTACTAATAATGTTAAAATTAGTAGTAAAAAAGAGGGTAAACCATGACAATATACTATACTTTAGATTGGACTTTTATTGGTGGTGCTTCTAATAACCCCGAACACGGAACTGAACATTTCAAAACTAAAGGAGAAAGAAAAGAACATTGGGAGTTTATAAAACAAGAATATTCTCCTGAATTTCTTGAATGGGATATGTATGAAAGTAAGAAATGTAAGTGTTGCGGAGTCATTTCGCATTCCAAAGAGAGGAGTAGTGATTATATGGGTCATTGGACAGAACCAATAGTGTTTGATAGAAAAATGTTATTGGCTTTGATATTTTCTTTTTCAGCATCTTTAATTGGATTTTTATTAATTTTTGGCTGTGCTATTGGAGGCAATTGTTTATGATTTCGCTTTTCAAAAAAAGGAGTGGTCAAGAATGAGTTGTACTTGTGGTTATTTTAAGGCGAATTGTGATTGTTGTAATATTGGGCAGAAATGTCCTGTTTGCGGAGAGGAAAAACTATGATTTCGCTTTCCAAAGTGTGTGATTCTAAATGAAAGGATTACTTGTCTGTTTACTAATCGGAATTGTTCTATTAAGTGGTTGTTCTTCTAATGCAAGTTTTTATTCTTCACTTGGTAGAAACATAATTATTCCTGACCAAAATGATGCTGTTGAAAATCTAGACTTGTGTTATAATGTTGTATCTAAAAAAGGATTTACTAGATTTACTATTGATAAAGTAACTTGTGACAATGGAAGGTGTCTATGTGAATAGTATTTCGTCTTTCGAAGAGGTTGATTCAAAATGAAACAATTACTTGTCTTACTGATAATTGGAAGCATTTTACTAAGTGGATGTATAGAGAAGGATTATTCTGCTTCTGAATATAATGGTGGTCAAAATATTACTTGTAATCAATATTGGAGTTATTGTTCTGATGATTGTGTTGAAACAGAATCTATGAAAGATACTCCTGTAGGAGAAGAATATTATACTTGTTTAAATAACTGTGAAATTGAAGTAATGGAAAATTATGAACAATGTGAAGGCGAATATAAATGATTTCGTCTTCCAAAGAAACTGCGAAGGAAAGTTCTGGTTTCGTTCAGAAGGAGAATAGGTGAGTTTCGTGTCAGAAGATTTGAAGCCTTGTCCTTGTGGTTGTGGTTGTTTTGTTTCTTGTGAGGTTGAGGCTATGACTTTGAAAAAGAAAAAGAAGGTGGTTAAGTGAAGGCAGAAGAATACTTGAAAAACAAACAGTTGCCTATCTACAAAGTATGGGGAACTCAGGAAATAGTTTTTACAAAAGATGCGCTTGTTGCTGTGAAAAAAGCACGAGAGGAAGATTTAATTTGTGATATTTGTAATAAGAAACAAAAAGACAAAAATTATCAAAACATGAAATTTGTTAATCCTATGTGCGGTGACTGCTGGACTAAAAGAATTAATGAAGAAAAAGATGAATCAGAGGCTCGTGTTCGTTTGGAAACCGCAAGAAAAACAACTGAGGACTTACTTGGAATGGTTAGTTATTTTTTACTTGGTGATGATTACAACCTTAGAAAGTTTACTTTAAAAGAATGGAATAAATTTGTAGATAAGAAAATGAAGTGTTTTTTGTTGGAGGGAAAGAAATGAGTTTGTGTACTGATTTAAGGGAAAAGTTTTGGGTTATAGCTGCAATTACTTTTTTTATTACCTTTTTATATATGGAATTTTTTGTTTTTCAAGTACAATTAGAGTTGTCAGGACAACAAGATAAATATAATTTATTAGCAACTATTGGACACTTAGTTGTTTCTCTCGGGGTTGCTTTTTTGATATCATTTGCAACATATTGGTTTGGTTTAAAATTAGAGAAAGTGATTGTAAGCATTGCTAATGATGTTTATGATGAAAGAGAGTATAAAAAGAAGGTGAAAAAATGAGTTGTGCTGAATGTAGGAAAGTCGAGGTTGATTTGGTTGGTGAACAAAAACCTACTGCCCAAAGTCATTTAGGAAATGCTAAAACAAGTATACGACAAGAAAAACCTAGAGATGATAATGGTTTTTTGTTACTTTTGCTTGGAGGTATTCTTATTATTGTGGGTGGTGTTGCAGGATTCGGGGTGAGTTCATTGACGCCTGAGTCGGTTGATCCTGATTTTGATGTTTTGATTTTGGAGTCTTTACGAAACGAGTTAGATTTGCGTGGTGTGACTTGGGATAATCTTGATGTCAATAATATTACGGTTCGTGTTAGTAATAGTGAGCATTTGGCTTTGGCTGGTAATCAGCAAACTATTTTGAGTTCTTTAGTGACTTTGCAGGTTCAGCATCTTTGTGGCTCTAACCTGTTGGTTGAGGATTCTAATCAGTTAGTTGAGAATGAGCAGGGCGCTTTTGTGACTTATTCTTGTTATGCTAAGATAGGAGAGGCTACATAATGTCAGCTTATGCCATGTCTGGTAGTATAGGAATGTGATGAAAATGGAAAAAAAAGCATTGTTAAATAAGTATGCTAAAAACAAAGGATTTGATGGATGGAATCATTACAGAAAAGAATCAGATTACTTGAATAATAGACAGACTGAGTTCAGATTAAGTGAAAATAACAGATTAGAACGCTTTGCTGAATTGGCAGTTTTACAATATGATGAGGAAATGTTAAAATTGACTAAGAAGGATTTTTTAAAAGAAGTTGATAGAGTTGCAAGAAAAAAGGAGGCAGACTGATGGAAATTGAAAACAAGGAATTTTCAAAAGCAATAGAAGGTATTGTTGATAAAGTTGTTAGAAGAGAAGTAAAGAAAGCTATAAGTGATTTATATGCTAGATTACAAGACTTTGAAAATGAAAATATGCAAATAGTAATTACTTCTCATAAATTGGGAGAAATTACTAATGAAATAGAATTAGAGTGCTTAAAGGATTATCAATCAAAGGAGGCAGACTGATGAAAGAACCAGTTAAGTTTCCTTATAATGAACTTCAAAAGGCAGTAAGTGATGAAATTGGTGAATGTCATGAACAGATAAGTAAGTTGAATTATTCAATGGATGTTTTACTAAAGAAAAGAGTTGAGTTTTCAAAAAGAATAGATGAATTGAGGAAGCTGTAATACAGCGTAATCAGTTAAGGCAAAATTATTCCAGGGGAATTTGATATGAAAGAGTTAAAAATCGATTTTGGTTGTGGGTCTGATAAAAAGAGTAAGGAGCATATTGGAATAGACAAATTCAAAGGAAAACAAGTAGATTTGATTTGCGATATTGAAAAAGAAAATCTTCCTATTCCAAATGATTGTGTTGATGAGATTTACACCGAATCAGCATTAGAACACATAAATGATATTGATAAGGTCATGAAAGAGTTTGAAAGGGTTTTGAAAGTAGAGGGTCGGTTAGAAATCATTGTTCCTTATTTCAGAAATCATTTAATGATTCAACCTTATCATAAGTTGAATTTTAATTGGTCGTCTTTTGATTACTTTCAAGAAAAAAGAGATGATGCAACATTACAAGCAAAGGAGAGTTTGCTTTTGATTAAAAAGGAATTTATTTTTGAAAGAATGAATTTTTTTGGTTTGGTTAATTGGGTTGCTGAAAAGAATCCTAATGTTTATGAACGGTGGTTTGGCGTGTTTTTTTCAGCAAGGTATTTGAGATTTGTTTTAATAAAAACCAAGAATGTGAAAACAAATGAGTAATTGGGGTGAAAGGTTTCCTTTTAAAACAAAGTGGAGTGATGAGGCATACTTTGAAATATTGTTAGAAATAGAGAAAGAAGCTAAAGGAAGCATTTTAGATGTTGGTTGTGGTCATGGAGAACTTGTATACTTTTTTCAGAAAAAACAAAGAACAGTAAAAGGAATAGATATAAAATACTGCGGCACATGGAAAGAATACAAAATAAATTGTGAAAAACAATTCTTAAAAAAAGAAAAAGAGAACCAGTATGATACTGTAATACTAAACAATGTTTTGGAGCATATAAAAAACAAAAAGAAAGTTAGGCAAGAAATCGAAAAAACACTAAAACCAAAAGGAACAATAATAATAATTGTGCCGACAATAAAAGCAAGACTAAGCAATATTTTGAATTTACCAAAGTTTATTTACACTGGAATAACAGGGAAGGGTTTTCAGACTTCAAGATGGTTGTTACACGCAAAAGAAGTGTATGGAAATAACTGTATAAAAGAGTTAATTGATTATGCGGATTGGTATGGGATAATAAGTGAACTATTTGAAATAAAAAAAGTAATACACTTAGCAAACAGAAAACAAAGAATGTATATTTGCAGGGTCTTGAAAAATGATTAAAAACAAACTAACAAAGGAACTACAAGGGTTCAAGGATAATTTAAGCAAAGGAAAGAAATATTTGTGGGGTGAATTTTTAAATAATTTAGACATAGGAAAAGGCATATTTAATCGAGGTTATTCACAAATAACCATGATAACACAACTATTTATTTTATACAAACTAGAAACAACTACGAGTGAAGTTTTTTATCTAATTATACTTGCATTTTTATCAATTGTTCTTTTACAATTTGCAGGAATTATTTACAAAAGACTAGGCTTACAAGGAGCAGAATATGTAGCAAGAACAAAAGTCAATCCGTATGCTATGGAGAATTTGGAAAACAACAGAGCAATTAGAAAATGGGTAGACGAACAAAAAAAGAAAGAAGACAATAAGCTTGTTCATGTGAGAAATTAGGGTTGAAACTAATGATGGAAAAGATTATTCAGTTAGAACGAAAGGATTATCGTAATTGGAATTCTCTTAAACTTAAAATTACTTTTAATTCTGGCGTAAGAATAATTATTTTGAATTCTATGGGTACTGATCCTTTTCCGGTTGAGATTGCTAAAAGAATCGGGTTAACTGTTTTGTCTTTACCTGATTATTGTAGTGAGGAGTTATCTGATCATGCGTTTAAGCTTTTTGGAAACTTATCAGCCAAAACCAGGCTTCCTCTTTCTAATTTTGTTAATGTGCTTGTGGTTGGTAGTGAAGGTAATGTTGGTAGGAAGGTTGTGCAAAAGTGCAGGGAAAGAAAGTTTGGTGTTTTGAAGCATGATGTTGTTTTGGGTCATTCTAAAAAGGATTTGGTTGATTTTTGTAATAAGGTTGATGTGGTTTTTGTTTGTATTCCTCTTATTCCGCAAACCACTAGGTTGTTTGATTCGGAGTTTTTTGGTCAGATGGAGAATGGTAATCTTTTGTTTGTGAATGTTAGTGGTAGGATGCGTTTGTTTACTTATTATAGTATTTTTAGTGCGTTGAGGTTGGGGTTGATTGGTGGTTATGCTTGTGATGAGGTTGTTACTGATAAGCGTTTAGTAATGCATGATCGAATGTTTTTCACTCCTCATGTTGGGTGGAGGAGTTTGGAGAGTGTTAGGAGAAGGGAAGTTTTTTTGAAAGAGCTTTGGTTAGAGGCTAGAGCTAGTTTAAAATCCTGATTCTAAGCATACCTCTTTATATACTTTTGTGTGTTCTTTATTGTATGGTGATTGGTTGAGTATTGAAGCAGATAAATTCGAAGCAAAAGTAAGCAAACAAGGAAAACGAAAAATGATTAACGTTCCAAGTATCCTCACAAACTTTGAAGCAGGGGATGAAGTGGAAGTAAAGAAAAAGAAGAAGGTGAAGTCATGAGTGAAGAAAGAATGGCTACTAAACATAAGTTGAGACTAAGTAAGATTGTAAAACATGTTCCTTTCTTTGATTCTAAACAAATTTTTCGTTATTCTTCAACAGCAACTTACACTTTGCATGGAACAAATACAAAATTACAAGAACCTATGAAACTTACAATTAAATTGAGTAATGAAAATTGTGAAACTAACACAAAAAATGCCCCAGAGATATGGGTTTTAATAAAAGGTAAGAAACACCCGAACTCTAAATTAAAACAACACAAAAAAAAGGTGAATCAATGGCCGAAACAATATTAGAAAGGCAAACACGAATGGAAGAAACAATTAATCGATTTAATGAAGAATTAGAAAAATACACCCCTGCGGAAGCTTTCGGCATACTAGAAACAGCTAAATTACAAATTCATAACAAAGTATTAAATTTATTAAGACACATTGAAGAAAAAGATAGTAGGGGTAAACAATGAACGAAACAGAATTATATGAAAAGCCAATGTCTGAATCATTGAAGTTATCTCTTGAACGAGATGGATTTTTTGTAACAAAATGCGAACCATTTTTTTATACTGTTAGCAGAGTAAAAATAGCAAAAGTTGATGTTAAATATTTTTCCCCTCATATAATTAAAAAAAAGAAGGCGAAAAAATGAAAAAAATAAAAGAGTTCTTTGTATTGGTTGTGGAAAACCAATTCACATTGATGAATTTGGTGGTGCAAACAATAAAGGAATGTTCCACAATAGTATTTTTTGTTTAATGAAAATAAGAAATAGCGAGGCGAAGAAAACATGAGTTTCTATGAATTTTTAAAAAACGAAAATTTATTTGCGGAATTTGGTTTACCTGTAAGATTTGGTAAAATGACTAAATTAAAGAAAATAAAGATTTTTGAAATTGCTTTAGCCGATTATAAATCAAGTTGTTGTTTACACACCTGCCTCACGAAACCTGACAGTTTTGATGGTTATGGGGAAATGTGTACTACTTGCATAATACAAGCACAAAT
>SDBT01018816.1_pt1 | contig 10844 bp, 11 predicted proteins | sample 2277101 | NCBI WGS metagenome assembly SDBT01 (sample SAMN10404973, study PRJNA504765) | marine sediment metagenome | isolation source: marine sediment core GS10_PC15, 103 cmbsf | place: Arctic Ocean: Southern Knipovich Ridge | collected 2010 | reverse complement strand
ATTATTGGTACGATCTAAAGAAAAGTTTTTTTTTTTAACAAAAAAAGGTTACAAAGTAATTGCTGAATTTTTTTCTTTCTATTCGATTTAATATATCGAATAGAAAAATGAATACATTAAAAACATTTGATATTATCAGGACGTAAAAGGGCAGTTCTCAACGTCTCCATTAGAATTGACAAACATAAATACTTTCTTAGCATGACATCGGTATGGTTTTTTCCCTCCAATAAAATGTTTTATTTCTCTTTCATTTTGAACCTTCATTAAATCCTATCCTAATGATATACCTCCAGCTTTAGATAATAATGAAAAATCTTCAAAAACATAGCTTGTGTCTATCATGGTAGGGGAATTACAAGTACAGCAGTTTTCTGTATCCTGCATAAATTGTTTAAATCGCGGCAAATCCAGTACCTCGGCAACAGAATTTTTTCTTAAATTGGCTATTGGGTTATCTAATTGGAGGCAATTTTCAATATCTCCATTAGAATTGACAAACATAAATACCTTCTTAGCATGGCATCGATAAGGTTTTTTTCCTCCAATAAAATGGTTTAAGTACATTTCTGAACATAACACCCTTGAACCATTTCTTTTAGCTTCCAATATCCTAGAGAATGCACTACTTATTTCATCATCACTCGCAGCAAGGACTTCTTTTTCGTCATCTATTCCTGTAGAATAATGACGCATAGTATTTATTACGTTAAAAGCTACGGGTACATCCAGTTTATCCCCTAAATCAATCATCTGATCTACCCTATGAATATTATATTTACTTATAGAAAAACTAAATTGTAACGAGATAAGAGGATATTCAGCCTCTATTATATCTACAGCTTCCATAATTTTATCATAAAGCCCGGGAAGTTCTCTAATCTTGTCATGTTCTTCTCTTACTGGAGAATCAAGCGACATTAGAATTAAATCTAAATCATCTCCGAACTCATGAATTCTCTTTGAAAGTAAATACCCATTAGTAACCATACCAATATACGCAAAATTCGCCTCTTTTTTTGCAAATCTTATAATTTCAGTAATATCTTTGCGCAATGTGGGCTCCCCTCCCCATAATATAGAGACTAAGAATCCCGCATTTTTCGCTTCTAAATAAATTCGTTTGATTTCATCAAAGGACAATTCATTTTTAACTGAATTATTTTTCCAAAAACAGGTTTCACAACCACAATTACATTTTAGAGTTGTTAGAAAATGAAAAATAAAAGGTTTTCCTCCCCTATCTTTTGCTCTTTTCGCAGCTACTATTAACCTACTAATTTGACGAGATTTATACTGCTTGATTTCCTTAAGGTTAAATTTTTTTTTCATAATTAATCCCTCTTGCAATTAACCTATTCTCAAAACCAAATAAATTTAATTTTTATTTACTATTTATTCATATACATTAGGTTTTTCATAAATAGATATAAAACTACAGAATTAGAATGGATTATTTTCCCCTATACGATGATGTTGGCGGTTTTCCTTTGCCAGAGAATATAGACCAAGTTCGATTTGAACAATTCTACTGGACAGCATATAAAGCATTAATAAACAAAAGGGAAGATGATTTATTTGAACATAGTGGAATTAAAAATTACTTCTTTAATCCAATCAGTCAAGCTTTTAAATCTAAAGTAAAATCTGGTCTTGAAATCATTAACTATCCACAATTTATGGATATGAGAATTCAATTTCTAAATCCAATAGCAGACTATGAAATTGAACCAAATTTAATAGATCCTTCCAAAGCAGTTATTCCTGAGATGTTTGTGTTAGATAAGATCGCCAAGGATCATTACAATGAAACAGGCACTTCTCTTAAAGTTAAGATATGCATAACCGGTCCTATAGAGTTATACATAAAAAAACATGATTTTACAATTTATCCCGATTTAGCCCTGAATTTTGCGAAATCGATCAATTCTTTCTTAAAAAATTCAATCATTAACACTAAATATATGGAGACCTCAATAGTATCAATTGATGAGCCCTCTTTTGGATATGTCGACCTGTTTAATGTTAGCAATGATGAGCTCATAGAATTATTTGACAAATCCCTAGAGGGAATTGGCACTGTAAATCAAATTCATCTACATTCCTTAAAACAAGCGTATATTCCTTTGCAATCAAAGAATATTAATGTTTTAACGTGTGAATATGCTGCTGATCCAACTAATAAAATACCGAAAAAAGATTTAGATCAATATGATAAATACATACGAGTCGGTATAACAAGAACCAATATTGATAATATTATTGGCGGTCAAATTGAAAAGGGAAAAACCTGGGATGAAATCAAATCTTATAATGGCATGTTAGACCTTATTGACTCCAAGGAGAGAATCAAGAAAAATTTATTAGAAGCCTTAAAACTGTATGGAGATCGTTTAAAATATATAGGACCTGATTGCAGTTTGCAAGGATGGAGAATACCCGAGGTTGCCTTCACACTTTTAGAGCGCACCTTTGAAGTTATTACTGAAGTTAAAAAAACTTATTAATAAAACAAATCTCTAATTCGTCTTTTTATTTGGAAAATAGAATTCTAAATTTCTTTATATTTATTATCGATAAGTTTTAATAGGTGATTTTACATATTTTATTTGTGGACTTGTCAATCATCGATTGACAACAACCCAATTACGGTTAGGTGAGAATAAAAATGTCGGACGATATTGATGATTATGATGATTTTTTTGATGAATTAAGGAAATTGATTAAATTTGATTCAAGTTTATTTGATGTGGAATTTTTTCTCTTCCCAGAATCGGGTTTTGAAAAGGATTTAAAGGATTTAGATCAAAAAGGATACAAAGTTTCGTATCACTTTGAAAAGGGAATGGATAAACCAGACATAAAGATCGAAGGAGACATTGACGAAAACAAGCTAAGAGATTATTTGAAAAAGTTTAATATTGATGAACTTCCACATATGAATAAGATTATGAAATCTAATAAAACTTCTAACATGGTATATGATGCTAATGAACTTTCATTAGAGCCATGTGATCGAAACGATCCATCCTGTGTAGTAGAACCTTATACCGAAATAAATGATATTGAGGATTCTTCAGAGATTATTATTGAAATTCCGGGAATTAGTCAAGATGATATTCTTGTAAATTTTCATGATGAGGGTCGAAAATTAACTTTCTCTGCCCAGAATGAGAAACGAAATTATGTTAAGCAAATTCAATTACCCTTTAAGTCGTCAATGGACCATTATACCATAGAAGTTAACAATGGTATTGCTATCTTAAAAGTGAAGAGAGTAATTTGATTTTAATATTAATTACTATATAATCAATAATTAATTTATTAAGTAAGAGAAAGAATTTTATAAAATATGTAATGTGAGGATAAGAATATGAGCGGAGTAACGAAAAGAAATGAAGGTAAAGGAACAAAACTTAGAGTGAAAGATGCTTTTAAAGAAGATGCCGGTAGAGGCATTGTAAGGATAGATCCTGAAACAATTGAAAAGTTAGATTTACGCACCGGTGATGTTCTTGAAGTAAGTCACCCCCTAGTTAATAAAAGAAGTGCGGCGTTGTTATATCCTGGAAAAAGAGAAGACAGGGGGATGGGGATTATACGCATTGATCCATCGTTAAGACGAAATTTAGGAGCCTCTTTAGACGATATTGTAGAAATCCGAAAAATTGAAGCCGCATTAGCTAATAAAGTTACATTTGCAGGATTAGAAGAATCAGTCGTAGTGAGAACTCCCCAGCAATTAGCTAGACAATTAGAAAACCGCGTGTTAACTAAAGGTGATATTCTAAGTTTTTATGCTATGGGTCGTAGAGTTGATCTCATTGTTATAGATTACAGTCCTCAAGCTGAAGCTGTAAGAATTCATTTAGAAACAAAAATCGTTTTGAGTGAAAAAAGCCATAAGCAAATTACTGAAATGGAGCAAACAAGAGTATCTTATGAAGATATAGGTGGCTTAGAGGATGAAATACAAAAAATACGTGAGATGATTGAATTACCAATACGACATCCTGAACTATTTAAAAGAATAGGTATTGATCCTCCCAAAGGAGTTTTACTCCATGGCCCTCCTGGTACGGGGAAAACCCTATTAGCAAGAGCTGTAGCTTATGAAACAGAGGCTCATTTTAAAACGATAAGTGGACCTGAAATAATGAGTAAGTTTTACGGGCAGAGTGAAGAAAATCTGCGTAAAGTATTCGAAGAGGCTAAAGAAAATGCTCCTTCCATAATATTTATTGATGAGTTAGATTCAATAGCACCCAAAAGAGGTGAAGTTACGGGGGAAGTTGAAAGAAGAGTGGTAGCCCAGCTACTTTCTTTAATGGATGGCTTGGAAGGGAGAGGCGAAGTAATAGTTATTGGTGCTACTAATCGAGTTAATGATATTGATCCCGCATTAAGAAGACCTGGAAGGTTTGATCGAGAAATTGAAATTGGTGTTCCAGATACAGATGGTAGATATGAAATTCTATTAATTCATACTCGTGGAATGCCTTTGCATAGTGATGTTGATCTTCAGTCAATGGCTCAAAGAACTCATGGATTTGTTGGAGCAGACGTAGAAGCACTTGCCAAGGAAGCAGCAATGTTAGCAATTAGAGAGATTTTACCTCAAATTGATCTTGAAAAACCCATTCCACAAGAAATCTTAAATGATATACAAATTACAATGATTAATTTTGAGAATGCTCTAAGCAGTATTGAACCCTCAGCCTTAAGAGAAGTTTTGATTACCCAACCAACTGAAACTTGGGATGATGTTGGAGGTTTAGAAGAAGTTAAAATTCAACTAAGAGAAGTAATTGAATGGCCTTTAAAATATCCGGAATTATATAGGCATTTAAATTCAAAACCTCCCAATGGAATATTGCTATTTGGTCCTCCTGGAACTGGAAAAACATTAATTGCAAAAGCATTAGCCCATGAAACTGAAATTAATTTTATATCAGTAAAGGGACCTGAATTTTTATCAAAATGGGTAGGTGAAAGTGAAAAAGCAGTGCGAGAAACGTTTAGAAAAGCGCGATCTGCTGCACCATGTATTATATTTTTTGATGAAATAGATGCGATAGCTGGTTTACGGGGAAGATCTGCAGGTTCTCAAGTAACTGAACAAGTTGTATCCCAGTTATTAACTGAAATGGATGGATTGGAAGGATTAAAGAATGTTATTCTACTTGCCGCAACTAATAGGCAAGACATGCTTGACCCTGCATTTTTGCGCTCTGGGAGATTTGGAAGGCATATTGAAATACCAATGCCCGATTTAGAATCTCGGGTCAAAATTTTTAATATTCATCTTAAATATAAACCACTTGCAAAAAATATTGATATCAATAAATTAGCACAGGAATTTGAAGGATATACAGGAGCTGACATCCAAGGTGTCTGCGAAGAGGCAACTCTTTTAACAATTCGGAAAACTCTTGCCGATGGTACTATTAATACCCAAGATCCAGAGTCGGTAAAAAGTGTAGAAATTGGTAAAGCTGAATTTGAAGACGCTATAGTGAAAGTTTTAAAATCAGCAGACCGAGCTAAAATGGCTCAGGAAAAATACGAAAAAGAACCAGAGGGAATGTATAGGTAAATATTTTCAAGTTAAGTGTAAACTTTCTTTAACTCTAATACACGGTGATTTAAAATGGAAAAGTGGAACGATAATTTTATTAGTTTAGATTCGCTATTGGAAATTCTAGGAAATCCTACAAGAAGATTAATGCTGTCAAAGTTAGCAAAAGTCCCTCATTCGCCCTCAGAACTAGCCAGCGAATTAGGAATAACTAGACAAGCTGTTCATAGTCAATTAGATATACTAAATAATAAAAACATCATTGAAAAGGTTGGAGAGGAAAAACGGGGTAATACTTACAAAATTAAAAGCGACATCTCACTTAGAATAGATATTACACCTGATTATTACGGTATAAAATTTCGTACATCTGAGATAAAAAATAGCTTTAAAGCGATTCAGTTAAAAGATACTGATATTTCAACAGATTATAAAAAAAAATCACCAAATGATAAAATTAGATTACTAGGAGAAAAGATAAAAAAAATAGAGAATACTATTAGAGATTTAGAAATAGAGAGAAGGAATTTACTTCAGAATAAACAATGCTATATAGTTGAACTAAAAAATATTATGGATGGAAAGTATAAAGAAAAATTAAGAAAGACTATAATGGAAAGACAGACTAAAGCAAAAAATATAAAAGAAAGTTTAAATCTAATAGAAGAGATATTTCTTACATTATTTTTTAATCCAAATAAATATAACCATCGAATCAATATTGATAATTTAATTGATGATATCTACTTCTCAGATTTGGATTCAATTGAACGGGCTCAAAGTCGAATATCCATTGAACCATTATTAAAGGATTTATCCCGGGCGATGGACCTCTTCAGAGAAGATGATGATGATTGGTTTTTCGATATTTGAAATATATTATTAGAGGTGAAAGAATATAAATCTTGAAGAATTAAAAAAACAGATGCCGGAAATCTTTGAAAAAGTTAAAAAAGATGTTAAAAGGACCGTTGGACGCCATAGAGCAGGCATTAGTTTAGGTCTTGTAGAAATGGGTATGTTCCAAGGAAAATTTGTAGGTGGCATGCATTTTCCGCCTGGCACTGATATTGTTATGAATAAAACACCCCTAAAAGTTATTCTTGAAGAACAACCTTACGAAATCGTTTGGGCTTATACTTACCACATTTTATTACACGAATATGTACATTCCTTAGGCGTTTGGGATGAATATCAATGTCGTGAAATAACTCGCAGAATTACTGAAGAAGTCTTCAAAGAAGCAGATCATCCCGCACTTATATTAGCAAAAAAGGGTATAGGTACTTATTTTCCAAACTTAAATCTTATATATAGACCACCAGAAAAACGGCCTGATGGAATATCTATAGAATACATTACCGGATTTGATAAAAACAGCTATGAATATTATTCTTAATTAATGGAAAATATAACTTATTTAAGACTTCACAGTTGATTATGTGGAGTTATTTAAACCTTTTACAAGCAAGGGTATCATTTAATGGATATTGAGAAATCAATTGGTCAAAAAATTACAATTTTGGGTATTGCTAAGGATGCTAAAGGAGGAGCTGTTTTACTTACATCAGAAAAAGTTCCTATATACATAAAAGGTCTCGATTCTTGGTCGCCAGAATTATACGATAAACAACTTAAAGTTACAGGAGTTTTAAAAGAAGAGAAATTTATCCCTGATCCTATAATCGATGAAGATGGTAGTATAAGTACTGGAGCGTATGGAAATCAGTTGGTTTTAGAACATGCTGAATTTTTTGAATTTAAATAGGGCTCTATTTAAGAGTTCAGAATATCTTGCAATAACTTTTCGATTTCCTGTACATACCTTGAATTCGGCTTTAAGATGCAATCTTTTTTCTTATCTTCTTCTTGTATTCTTAATAACCCAGAAGTCTTAATCCTACTTTCTATGTGGTCCTCTTTATTTCTTAATGCTTCTTTAAAAATTGAAATTATTTTATTAAAATCTAGTTTAGTTATTTCTTTCTTTTTATAATCGCCTCCATCGTAAAAACCACTTGAACTAAGATGGGGCTTTATTGGGATATATTCTATGAATATTTTAAGATCGTTTTTAATAATATATGTATTACCGCTTCCATCAGCATATTCATATATTTCTTTTTGATTTTTATTCATGTCAAAATCATCTCTTTATGTTTAGATATTTATTTTCGGTAAGCATTAAAATTAATTATATGGAACAATATAGATTACATAGAGAAGGAAAATTATATTTACAGTGATTAAAGATTACTCAAACATCTGAAGACGGTACCGTTCAGGGGGAAGAGGAGGAATTTATTGATAAGAACCTCGAGGTAGAACCGGAACAGTTCATTCTTAATTGGAAATATAAAGATGTAAACAAAAAGCTTACATATGATATTAAGAAATGCATAGGGTGTAGCTTATGCAAACTTGTTTGCCCCGTTGATGCTATTGAGCTAGGTCCAATTCCAGATATTGCACAAAACATACTAGATGAGTCTAATCCAAAGCTTTTAATTGATCATGAGAAATGTTGTTATTGTATGCTCTGTGCTGTGGTTTGTCCAACGGATGCATTTCATGAAAATATTGAACCTGAAGGGCAAATAGATTTAGACGAATATCCCTCAATTGGAAAATTTTATACAATAGATATGAAGAAATGCATCGAAGATAAAGAAATCGAGATTTGTCAATTATGCTTAGATGTTAGAGATAGAAGTCATGTAAAAGAATATTTTAAAATTCAAAACGAATGTCCAACTAAATGCTTTAAAATTAATTCTCCAATAGAAGGAGAGGTTATCCTTAAAAAAAATATGCTCCATAAATGCGACCCGTTAGGTTGTAAAGCGTGTGTGAATATATGTCCCGTAGAATCATGGTTTATTCCTGAAAGTGCTGAAGAAATCGTCAAATATGGGAAAATTGCTTGTAATGAAGATGCTTGTTTTTACTGTGGTGCATGTGTTAATTCTTGTCCTGACGATTTAATTGTCGTGGAGCGTAAAAATATTGAAATAAATGATCCAAATAAAGAAGGTTCATTTCCGTGGATTGAAGGTTGGGTAAGAAACATCAAAGAAATTTTAAGAAAACGGTTAATTCAGAGAGAAAAAGAACCGATTGACATTCCAATCATCGAACAAGAAATCGAAAAAGTTAAAGAAAAAATATTAGAAGAAGTTCCTCAGTTATCTGAAGAGGATCGAAAGAAATTAAATGAGTTAAATAACAAGATACAAAAACTACTAAATTCTCAGAAGATACGGTATTGGATTAAGGATAAAAAGGTCGATAAGATCTCAAAAGAATTGAGAAAGCATTTAAAATAACAAGTTTCTTTTTTTGATGAAAAATTTGCTCAATATTTCAACTTATCGAATAAATTTTTATTATTGCTTGATACAAAGCATATATAAAACAAGATTAAAATTTAAGGAGGTAGATAATTATTTCTCAAAATGCCCAAAAAATATTTAAAATTGTCGGAACTGTAAAAGAAGTTAAAGGACACTGTGGTGCTAAACATAAAGTAGGTGATGCATTAGAATTAGGTACCATAAACACTGGAGGATTGTGTGGTTTCTTTTACCATGATATTTTTCCAACTATTCAAACTCTTCAATTTGGAGGAACAATACCATGGACGAAGCATCCTGATATCATAAAAGTTGAATGTCCGGATAGAATAAACGCCGTAACCTTGAAGTTAGAAAGAATAAGAAAATAACCTTATCCCTCATTTAATAGTATAATGCTTAATATTATGGTGAATTTAACATGACGAAGACCTTATTTTGGAAGAATTCCTATGAAAAAGAATTTGAAGCTACAATAATTGATATAAGAAAAGAGGTTGTCATACTCGATCAGACTTTATTTTACCCTGGAGGTGGCGGACAAGCTAGTGATCGTGGGATCCTAAAAAAAGGGGATTTAGCATTTAAAGTTGATAACGTAATTAAACAAGAAAATGAAATAGTTCATCATATTACATCAGATTTTCAAGATCAATTGAAAATAGGAGACATAATATCAGGAAAAATTGATTGGGAATATAGATATGGGCTCATGAAAGCCCATTCTTCTCAACATATTTTTTCAGCAGTTATTCTTAGAAAATTTAACATCGAAACAACTCGAGTTGATATAGAGTTTGAAGATGTTACTCTCAATCTTGCTCAGAAAATAAATTATGACTGGTTAAAATCTGCTCTTATAGAAACTAATGAAATATGTATATCAGTGAATCATGAAATTGTTGGAGAAATTATCTCATTTGAAGATGCAGAAAAAAGATCTAATGAAATTAGGGGAGTTTTACCAAAAGAAGATCAAATTAGATTAATTCGGGCAGAAAATTGCGATATAGTCTGTTGTGGTGGAACTCATGTACAAAATTCTATAGAAATCGGACCACTTATTGCTTATTCATTCAAAAAAGGAAAAAATCTTAAATATTTTGTTGGGAATAAAGCAATAAATTTACTTTCCGAATTAGATGTTGACATCTTAAATTCTGCACAATTACTAGGACAACCGATTAATAAGATAAATGAAACAATTGAAAAGCAAACTAGTATTATATCAAAACTCCAACAAGAAAACATAGATTTAGCGATAAAAACCATGAGTATTCTTTCTAAAAATCCAGTCACAACAATAAAAAATATTGCCATCTACATTTTGGAAATAGGAATCGAGAATAAAATACTTAGTAAAGAGTTTAAAAATTTTCCATTAAATTCACTTCTTATTATTACCTTTGGAAATAAGAAAATTAGAGTTCTTTCAAAAAGTCAAGAAATTATGGCTAACGACGTAATACAATATTTGATAAGGAAATACGGGGGAAAAGGAGGAGGTTCGAACCAGTCTGCCCAAGCGTTATTGGATAGTAGACCTAAAGAAATTTTATCTGATCTACAATCATTTCTTACTTAGAATTAAAGAAATTATAATAAGAAAATGAATTAATGAAAAAAAAGAATGTTACATTTTTTTGATTATTTATGAAGATCTTTTGCTCTCAATTGCTCAATTACGCTCGATGAAAAAATCGTTATGAAAAATGGAGATATCGAATTTTCTCTTTAATTGAAAATTATACTCGTTTTTATAATTTCTCGAATAAATATAACAAATCTTTATTTTGAATTAAAAAGTCCAATTCAAGAGATTATAATGATTTTAAAATTAAAAATCACAAGTACCAGAAAAAAAAATAATAGTATAGTAGTTTGGATTCAAAGAAATATAAAATTTGAATAAA
>SDBT01018815.1_pt1 | contig 10844 bp, 9 predicted proteins | sample 2277101 | NCBI WGS metagenome assembly SDBT01 (sample SAMN10404973, study PRJNA504765) | marine sediment metagenome | isolation source: marine sediment core GS10_PC15, 103 cmbsf | place: Arctic Ocean: Southern Knipovich Ridge | collected 2010 | reverse complement strand
TTTGACAGTTTTGGCACCATCGGGAGCCCTTGCTAGCGGCACGATAATCGAGCAGTTGGACCCACCGGGTGATACTAGTGGGCACAACCACCTTGGATTTTTCGGTGCTGGTGGACCCCAGGGCATTCCGTTTGCTGTTATCGTAGCCAAGTATCAGGATAAAACGTTCATCACCAATAGGGATGGCGAGAATCTGGGCACGGTTGGGCTATTAGGTAGTGGTGAGCTTCACAACCATAAATTCCTTGGTACTAATCTCGTGAATGTAGATGGTATGGGCAGCGTTGATCTGGACACCGTACCCCAACAATCTGGCACGATTTTGATTCGCTTTGTGCCATCGGGCTCAACACCTGTTCGCACTCAGAATATGCTGATTCGTACCGTTCCGCTCAACGCCAGCAGTGGTGTTGACACCGTAGATGGTATTGTGACAGCGTTGAAGGTGCAGGGATACGAGCCCGGTGCAGATAACACTTGGACCCAGACTGCTGGAGTAGGAGCCCTGGACAACAGGCTCTTTCTTCTCGACCACGATGTAACGTCATTACAACATGACTTCTTCGCGAGCCTGTCTGCGTCGCCGGAAGCCGTTGGTGAGCGTAATGACTGGGGCTTCTTTGTGATCGTCGAATTTCTGTAAACTAACTTTTCATTTCGAGGATGGGATATTATGAACCGTGGACCAGCGGCGGTAGCTAATGCCGCGCCTTATCATTTGACTACATCTCTAGGTGCGTGTCCATTAGCGCGATTCTGGGTTGTACAACTAGACTGCAATTTAGAGGTTTACCAGAATGACAAGAGTCGAGACTTGGACGAGCCCGATCCTTGGATGCGACTGAAACATTTCTGTAAGGATCACGGCGCGGAGATTATCAATATGGCGCTTGCTTATCGCAATCCTCGTGATCCTCGTCAAGTCAACTTGGATCCCATGTCGGATGGTTACTATTATGGGCAACGTCACCGTCAGTTGATTCTACATCCTGTCAGGACTTACGAAGATCACGCCGTCGGTGTGGGTGAACTTAAAGGTGATAAGTTGACGATCCTATGGTCGCTTGATGATGGTAATGAAGAAGTTGAAGTCAAAGATCTTGCACAATTAGACTCCAAGCATAAAAGCCTAAGTTTTCTGATTCGTCGACAAACAAAGCTTGACCTACCAGTATAATGACCTTCAACCTTGCTGGGGAGCGAATTTCGATTGAGGGGCTGGGTCTTGGAGACTGCCAGCCCATCATTACGTTTCCTAGTGGGCAGATTCCGCCCGGGGAACCAGGGCGCGATCTAGAAGCGGCACTGATTCAGATCAATGCTACGTTTGGTTTCAACACCACACCACACACTTTCAATACTTCATGGGTGCCCACGCGCGATGATCCAAAGGCATTCCATGGTGCTAGCGGACAGGCACCTTTGCCAGGGCGGATTATAGGTTTCACTGTTGGTGAATTCTTGGCGAGTGGTGAGATTCTGCACTCAGAGTATAGTGCGAATTCGCAAGGGTCGCTCTTGCAGATCAACATCCGTGACAATCGTAGTTGTCTAAATGTCATCAAGCTAGTTACTGAAGACCTAGGGGTGAATCCAGGGTCGGGCATTATCTCTGTAGCTCGCGGCGTGCGCGTCACCAAGGGTTTTACGGACATCAACGGCAATATCTCTGAACCGCTCTTTAGAGAATATCGCAAGGTTCTAGAGCAGGGCTGTACATATCCACAAATACTAGATGCCATCCAGCTAGCGGTTGACGAGGGTGAGATCGATTTTGATATAAACAAGATCCCATCTAAGGAAGACCTTGAGGCGAATCTTGGTGGTGATGCCGGAGCTATCCGATTCAATTTCGAGGCTCAGCCACTTACGGAAGCCATAACACGTATTCTAGAAGCCACAGCGTATGACTGGTATTGGAGTATGTCCGAGCAGAAGGTTCGCCTGATCAATCGTAAGATTGCCTTTGAGCTACGCGAGGATGAACTACTTAACATTGTGGCACAGCTCGGTGCCGTAAGTGGTCTTGATCAAACCATCAGTTTGCAGTTTGGCGATGATCTGGTTACACAACCACGTCGCGTGCGCCTGTTGGGAGCACATCAAGAGGGCTGGCTAAACTCTCCGTTACTAGGTCCAATCGATGGGGTTAGCTCGCCCTCATCTGGCATTGTCTTTACTCCAGCTTGGCCTAACTTCACAGTTCAATTTACAGACGCCGTAGGTATTCTTCGTAGCTACAAGCCAAGCGATCTAGAGCTGCAAACAGCCCTCAAGAGTATCGAGCATTGGACATACTTCAAGAAGTATCAGACCGCACCGCTAAACCTTTCTCTAACATCTCCCGGCTTTGGTCTACCTCAAGACGCAGGTAGTATTGCCGCGCAACATCCCGACTTTGAAAGTAGGGCTGATCCAGCTCAACCCCTCGCTACTATAGGTGGCAATGAGTCTGGTCAGATCCGTCTGATCAACAATCGTCGTGACGCTAACCAGAACTGGGTGCTGAACTTCTTCAACCGCGTGCGAGATCATGCTGCGCGATTCTTTGGACGTGCCTATCTTGCATCGGGTATCTTAGCCAACGCAGCATCAGGTGCTTTCAATCTTGCTACTTCCGCTTGGGGTAATGTTGAGAATCAAGTAGAGGGACAGGATATCAGCGTTCAGGGCTCTAGTGGTCTTTTCGTCAACAACTACGAAATCAATCGTGACCTTGGCCCTCTCTCGCCGTTCAAAAGTACGGATGACAAGATCGCATCTTACGCCGTGTTGCAGTCAGGTACCGTGTATGGTCCCGAGGGTGAAGACCCACCGGCATCTTTCGGTCAGTGGACAGAAGACTATAATATTGGTAACACACCGGCAGCCTCGGGGCGTCGCCCGCGCACGGGAGAGCACTATATTCCTATCACGCTAGTTGAAGTTGGTCAATTAGTGATTGATCCTCGCGACGCATTGGCATCGTTTGAGGAGTATCCTGAGGGGACCGTCCTATGTGAGCTTCCCATCATTGCAGGTACAGGTTTGTGTGAGAACTTTGTTTTCCGCAACCTCGTGACCCTAGCCGAAGCAGCACTAGATTCCACTAGCTCTGGTCTGTTTGATGTTGTTGATCCAGGTCTTTTGATTGATCCCTATCAAGCATTGAGTGGTGTGGCTATCCCAATCGTATTCACTGAGCGCTACGGAATGTCATTCCCACAAGAGTGGGTGAGTGGTACCTTGGCTACGGATTGTGATAATGAAGTTGTAGTGGTTGATGATCAGTTTGCTCCATGGAACTTCCCACCACAGGGTCGCACAACCTCTCTCCAGCTTATGGAAGATCGTGCCTTCCGTAGACTACAGGGTTTGATTGCACCAGCCGCAAATTCACAGTTTGCCCAAATCGAGCTAGTTGGATTCCCAACGATTTCTTTTGACTCGTTCTCCAACCAGACACCAGACGCGAGTGGGGTCATCGGTATCCGTAATCACGGTATCACTGATGTGAACTTTACGCTTGGACTCAATGGTATCCGCAGCAACTACCGTATCGCTAGCTTCTTTGCTGAGTTTGGTAAAGAGGTGCCTCTAGGTGAACGTCAACGCGCTATCCTTAATGGTATCATTACTCCAATCGACGCTGATCTATTTAGCCCATTAGCGCCCACGCCGCGTGTGCGTCCGCGCCCGCCAACCAACCCGATCATTAGTCAGGCTCAGGGTCGTGGCGAGACCATCCGTCGTGCAACAATCGACGAGGTCAACAACGCGCTAACCTTTGCTAACACTCCCAATCCAGGTTCACAAGAACGTTATCGTGGCGAAACGCGACAGCAATATACTGTGCCAGCTAAACTTGTTGGTAGTAACGATCCAGATTTTGAAGTAGGGTTTGGTAAGGGCGGAGCTATCTGTGTAGACGGATTCTTAAATCTTGGCGATGAGGCACTTTATCACGTAAACGAATTCAAGCTACCAGGACGCCGTCGTGAGATTCAACGTTTCTGGACTGGTGGACGTCCATTCGCTAACGCTACAGTGGTCTTCGTCAGTGGTCTCGGCAGTAGCAGTAGTGTCTTCAACGTTGCTATCGAAAATACTATTCCTCTACGTCGTCTAGTTGACGTTCCGCTACTTAACGGAGCAGTCAATATAGGAGAACGAAGCTCGCTGGTGGTTCAGGCTGGAACCGTAAATCCCTTCCTTGCTCGTGAAGGGGCATCGCTGAATATCGCGGGCGTCTTCCTGAACCCAGGTGGCAACTCCTCGGTGCCAGTGGAGGTTGTGTCGATTTCTGACCCGGGCACTTCGGGTGCCTTACTAAACGTACAACCTCTTGTAGATAATGGAGATCGTGACACCGCAGCAGCTCTTACGGGTTCGGTGGTTCCGATCCCGAATCCAGAGTTTGTGATTGTAGGTGATCAAGGAGTATATCTAGCTTCGGCGGTTTTAAACACAACTCCGTCAGTGCCAGGAGGGGGCGAACAGCAAATCGGTAACTTTTTTATGAGTAACCGTCAGAACTTTATCAAGTTCGCCTAGATTTAAGAAAACACGCACGAAACTATCTTCTCGGCACATAATAGTGTGAGAGGAACCATGACAACAGCGATGAAGAAATATACCAGTCCGTCTACACCGACGGTTGAGCATGATTTGAACAATTTTGTGGTCGAGGCTATCCTGATCAACAGGCATGGCGCGCTCCCCGAGGGAGGTTGGAGAAAGGGTGGTCCATTCGCGAAGGAATGGGGACAGTTACTCACCAAGGTAAGACGTGTGGGTAAGCTTGGAGTAGACGCGCAGCAACTCGCATGGTTCGTGCAGTTCTACAAGGTCACGGACTTGGACTATAAGGAGTTTGGTCTCCTGCGCTGGAAGGTGCAGAACTACTTCAAGTGGTGCAACGTTGACAAATTCGTAGCTCACTATACCTCCCTACACGCAACGCTTATAGGAGAGACGAGTAGCTACGTCGAAAATACCACGGGTTACAAGACCAAAGAAGCTAGTAGCAACCCACGTAAGACACTGAGCGATATATTGAAGGAGCTAGAAGATGGAGAAAACTAAGGAACCAGATATGACAGCATATGAAGATGATGCCCAGCAAGCGGCGCGTGAAGATAAGCTCTTTCAGAAGCAGCTAGAAAAGCAGTTTGAGGATACACAGTTCCGCACGGCTGACGAGCTTAAGCTCCCGAAGGGCAACTCAACAGGATCACTTGCGCTCGATATCAGTTTAACCGTTCCTTGTTATGAGGGGTCGATCGTCGAGATCTTTAGCGACTCAGGCGCGGGCAAGACAACTCTAGTCCTATCGATCCTAGCTCAGGCAGTCAAGAAAGGAAAGAAGACGCTCTTCCTCGATCAGGAACAAGCTCTCCAATCAACTCTAGTTGAATCTTTCCCTGAGTTACGAGAGCCTGGGGCTCTCAAGGTTATTACGGCACCCACAGGAGAAGACGCTTTACGCATTGCTGAGCTTTGGGCGCTTCAGTATCCAGGGTGTGTCATTGCTATCGATTCCGTAGACGCTTTACTACCCGAACAGACTGATAGCAAAGCTATTGGGGAGACTGACGTGGGCACGCTACCCAAGCTTATGAGCGCTGGTTGTCGCAAACTTCAAGCCGCTGTAGGGAAGTCGAATAGCACAATCATCTTCATCAATCAAGTGCGAACTAATATCGGGGCTTATGGTGATCCAGACACTACTAGTGGCGGTCGCGCTCTCCCGTTTTATGCAGCGCAGCGAATCAAGCTGATGAACATTACGAACAAGACGCGGATCATGAATGATGATGGTGATCAGATTGGACACACGGCTCGTTACAAGGTCGTCAAGAATAAGGTTGCACCACCATTTGTTACTGGTGAGTTCCCATTGATCTACGGTAAGGGTATTGACGTTTGTGAGGAGCTAGTCACATTAGCTGGGGACTTCGGCATCCTTGACATGGATAAAAAGTATTACTTGGTGTCTAATACCAAGGACGAAATTGTCAAGAAGCCGAAAAAGACAGTAGTCAATATGATGAAGGCGGACCCGGCATTCTACGCAGACGTTCTCTTGAATCTCAAGGCTTTGTATCCAGAGACATTTGGTGAGTAAGGGAGCCAAAGAATTATTAGAGATTGTTCAACAGGTTTATCCTAATCATAGGGTTGAGCTAGAATACAACATTGCTACAAGAGGCGCGCTGTTTATCGATATCTATCTACCACGGCTTAAACTTGCTTTTGAATATGATGGACAACAACATTTTGAATACAACGAACACTTCCATGGTAATAGGGAGAACTTCACTAGGGCGCGTCGCAGAGACGTTGAGAAGGATGAACTGTGTGAGCAGCGGGGAATCACTTTGATTCGGGTTGCGTATAACGAAGAGATGAGTAAGGAATTGGTTCTAGGTAAGTTGGAGGAAGCATTGAATGGTTAACGTTGCCGCAGAATTTGGTCTGCTTGCGGGGCTTTGTAAAAACCCAGATGTCTTCTTCAACATCCAGCAGCATATCTCCGTAGACGATTTCTCAACTAAAGCTCACAAGAAGTTTTTCATCGTCCTACAGCGCTTGTTGATGAACGCAACAGGTCAACTAGTTGTCACCCAACCAGGGTTGATGGCAGAAGCCACCACGTTAGGGTTCAAAGACTTCTACGAAACCTGTCGTGACGGTGAGCTTATTGAAGCTTGTCTGGATCATGAGTCCAGCCCTGCCGACACAGGGCGCTCCTTCTTACAGGTAAAGCGCGAGTCTGTCAAGGGTGGCTATAAGGACTATTTTAAGCAAAAGCTAAAGTATCTTGAAGAAACCCCTGATGACACTAGCGACATCATCAACGTTATAGATACAGGGCTCATTGACCTGTCTAACAAGCTACAAGGCGTGGTCGATGACGAGATCATTCACCTGCCTAAACGTGCTCTTGAAATTATTGACGACCTAGCAAATCACCCAGGTGAGCTTGGCGTAGACATTGGTTTCCCGATTTGGCAACGTGCGATTGGCGGTTTACGTAATGGCAGTATTACATTCCTGGCTGCTGATGCAAAATCTGGCAAGTCTCAGATCGCTGTTCGTGCCGCTGTAGAGTTATCGCGTTACATGCCGGTGCTTTATTGTGACAGTGAACTAAACGAGATTGCACAGGGTGTTCGAGCGTTCGGTATGCATACAGAGGTGAACTACGAAGTTCTAGAGACTGGTTACTGGAAGGCGGACTACCACAAGATCATTCGTGATGGTTACGATAAGACTTTCGCCCTACAGTGTGGTTTGGATCGTCAGGTCATTGAAGATGAAGACGTTCGAGAAGAGTTCGGATCGCGTAAGCTCTACTATAAGCAGATGACGGGGATGACGGCACGAGAGATGTTGCCTTTCATGCGTCGTTGGGTGATGCAGCACGTTGGCATGGACAAGGAAACGCGACAAGCGCGCTGTCTCATTATATGGGATTACATCAAGTTGGCTCGTGTTGATCAGGTCAGAGAAATGGGTGTGGGCGCTCATGATGTTTTGGGTGATGCGTGCATGGCTTTACATGATTTTGCTGAGGAATTCAACCTACCTATGTTGGCATTCGGTCAGACCAATCGCAGTATAGACAAAGACTTTAGTATGATCGCTGGTGCGAAGAAGATTGTGGAGCTAGTAGATTCAATCAGTTTGTTCTATAAGAAGGATAGTGACGATCTAGTTACATCACCACACGGAACACACGAGATACACATCCTGGGATCAAGGTATGGCAAAGGTGTGAGTACTCACATCAATGTAGAAGCTGATCTAGGGATTGGCAAATTCAAAGAGCTTGGAGTAGCTTCGTTTGCTCCTAAGCCAAAGGCGGTCACACCCGCAACGCCAGCGACAGTTCCCGTTATGGTCAATCCAACTATTACCAAGACACAAAAGACACCATGACAATGACAACAGAACTACCAAGCGGCAAGCTAACTAAAGAGAAGATCGAAGGCATTCGTAAGTTGGCGCATAAGAACATGCGTCGCATTATGAAGAAGCTCGACTTCAAGGGGATGGACTATGGCAATCGTTTAGTCGGTTGTTGTCCTATCGCTCATGGTGATGGTCGCACGCCGAATGATAACCCACAGGCATTTAGCTGGGATTTCACTCGACAGATGTGGCAGTGCTTTAGTAATCGTTGTCATCAGATCAACGGTGCAGATGTTTTCGCATTGATTCAGTGCGCCACAGAGTGTGGCTTTAAGGAGGCGCTCCAATGGGTGTTGAACACCGTCGATATGGATATCGACGACGTGAAGGAATTGGACGCAGCAGAAGCCCAACGAATTGAACAGGTCATCCGCAAGCGGTCACAGCTTGTGAAGCACAAGCGCATGGAAGATGATCTCATGCGTCACCTACAGCCGAGCACGTATTTCAAGGATCGTGGTTTCTCTAACGAAGTGATTAGCGAGTTTGGATGTGGAGGTGAGTGGCACAAGCATAAAACGTATGGCGAACACCGGGTTATTGTCCCGGTCTACGACCCCATTGATGGGTATCTAGTCGCCTTTACGTGCCGCTTGTTGGATGACAGCCATATTGAGGCGTGGCGACCAAAGTGGTGTCATGCTCTCAACTTTGCCGAGATACGTAAGAAGTCCTCGGATCGACCAGATGAGGAAAAGTTCTATGCCTCGTCGGTGTTATATAACCTGCATCGCGCATCAACGCACATGGGATCGGACAACACAATTCTTGTAGTTGAGGGTCCTGGTGATGTCATGAGGATGTGGGAAGCCGGATTTAAGAATACTGTAGCTGTGCTAGGCACGGGTTTCTCGAAACACCATAGGACACTTTTGCACAAGGTGGGCTGCCAACGGGTAGTGTGCGTTCTAGATAGCGACTCCGCTGGACAAAAAGCTAGTAGTACAGTCGAAAAAATGTGCAGCAACTATTTCGAATTTCAGAGTGTAGTTCTTGAAGCAGGGAAAGACCCTGGTGACCATGAGCCTGCACAGTTACGTCTAATTTTTAAGGAGTATTTGTAATGGCTCAGTTTATTACCCTAGCGGGTAGAAAGCAGGTAGGTAAAGACACGTCGGCGCAGATGTTGCGTGGCACATTGATTGGTTTGCGTGATCTTAAAGGTTCCACCCCATGTCATCATTACGAAAAGGTGCATATCGTACATTTTGCTGACGCCCTCAAAAAGGCATGTCATGTGATCTTCGGTATTCCTCTAGAAGATATGGAGACAGAAGAGGGGAAGCAGAAGTTGACGCATGTAGAGTGGCCCGAGGAGCAATTTCGACCTATCGAACCTAACCCTGAAGATGTAGTGCGAGTAAATAATGTTCCGGTGGCTCAAACATACGAGGTTGTTGGGTATACTCCACGGCACCCCTTAGTAGGACAACCCAGGTATATGACGATACGTGAAGTTCTCCAGTTTGTAGGTACTGAACTATTTCGTAATCAGCTTGATCCTGACGTGTGGTTGAACTCAGTCTTTCTCAAGCCCTGGGCAGAGGATGATATTGTCATTATTGCGGATGCCCGCTTTCCCAATGAAGCGGCGCTGGGTCGCGAGAACGGACTACTTATCAGTATAGAGCGTGACACTGGTTTGGTAAGCGATGGGCATAAGTCTGAAAATGCTCTAGATGACTATACTGACTATCACCATACCATTGACAACAACGGAAGTTTCGACGAACTACGTGAGAAGCTTGATGTTATCCTCAACGCAAATAGTCTATTGGCATGAAAATCCCCTACGTTAGCCCATCTAGGCTTAAGAAAGCGCTAGAGTGCGAGTTCCAATACTTCCTCTCTTATGAGTGGGGTTGGGCTGACGCATTGTTTACCTACACCTTCTGTAGCGAGTTTGGCACTTCTGTCCATAACACGCTTGAGGAGTATGCCAAGTCTAAGGGTAAGGCGGACTACAGGAAGATCTATGACAAGCAGGTAGCCGAACTCAAGCCTTTTTCTGACGACATGAGTAAGGCACCGTCCAAGGCGCGTGCCGCGTTCTTTATGGAAAAGGACTGTGAAAACTGTGAGTTCTTTGATCCCAAAAATACGCATTGCGGTATTATGGATCAACATGTCGAGCACTTCAAGGGCTGTCCAAAGAAGCTTTATCACGATGGGTTGCTGATGGTCGAGATGGCTATCGATCGTTACGGGAAGTATTTCAAGACAGGTATCAAGAGTAAGAATAATCCAAAGGGTAAGGTTATCGGTATCGAAGCTCCGGCTAAAATCTCATGGGGCACTGGCTCGGACGGTAAGAACATCAAGATGAATGGTTTCATTGATCTAGTTGTTGAGTATGATGCAGAGACCCTGTTAGTGATTGACTATAAGACTGGTTTCTCCGTGCCCGAGCATGAGAAATTTATCAAAGACTTACAGCCCAGGATGTATTCCTATGCTGCGAAGTTGATGTATCCCGAATACAAATATCATTGGGTCCAGTTTGACTACTTTCGTGGTATCCCACTAGAGCACGCATTCACGGATGATGATGATGAACAAACACGACAGCAGGTTGTAGGACTCTACAACAAGATTAGTGAAGCCCGTTCTATCAAGCGGCGTGGGGAAGACTGGTATTGCAAGTATTTATGTAACCGCCCATTTTGTGATCAGAAATGGGCTGAGCTGTTGGCGGGTGTCGATGGTTCAAATCCAAACAAAAAGAAAAGTCGGAGGTAAGACATGTCAAAGAAGATGACCGATGAACTTGATGCTGCACTAGAACATGGTGTAGATGTCAAAGGTCGACGTATCTTTCTGCATGGAAATGTAGAAGAAGAGTCCGCTGGTGTGGCCATTCGTGCTATGTATCTATTAGCGGATTTGGA
>SDBT01018814.1_pt1 | contig 10845 bp, 8 predicted proteins | sample 2277101 | NCBI WGS metagenome assembly SDBT01 (sample SAMN10404973, study PRJNA504765) | marine sediment metagenome | isolation source: marine sediment core GS10_PC15, 103 cmbsf | place: Arctic Ocean: Southern Knipovich Ridge | collected 2010 | reverse complement strand
GGCCGCTTGTCGGTCGCGTCTCCCAAGCGACGCACAGTGCCGGCCGTCCCCGCCGTTCGCCCCGTGTTGATGTCAACAGGCTGGCCTGTCTCCGAGGCCATTGTGGTTTTCCCGGGCTACGACATTAAGTTGCTCCCGAACACGGGATTAGCTCAAATAGGGATCTATCGCATGATATCCGAGTCGCTCCCCGGAAAATAATCCACCCTGTTTTGCGACCCGGTGTACTCCCCCGGGCAGGTTCCCTTGGGAAAAAGTCACCTGGCCGATTGACGCCTGGAAGAAATATACAAGTTTTATCCTCGGACCTTGTCACAATATTTAAACAGATACGCCGGTGAAAAACATAATTGCACTGTACCCAGAAGGAGCGAAGTGCGAATGACTGTCGGTGAGAATAGCCCAAACTGGCTGGAAGAGTCGCTTACCGCCATTACCGAGGCGAGAGTTACCGTTTTCGGCGATTTCTGCCTGGATTGCTACTGGCTGATCGACCCGGATTTGGCCGAGCTTTCATTGGAAACCCAGCTTCCCGTTCATCGGGTTCGACAGCAGCGGTACAGTCTCGGCGGGGCTGGGAACGTCGTGGCCAATCTGGTGGACCTGGGGATCGGGCAGGTGCGGGCGGTGGGCCTGATTGGGCAGGACCTTTTCGGAGGGCGGATTCTGGAATTACTCCAGCGGCGAGGCGTGAATTGCGAGGGGTTGCTTCAAAATCAACCGGATTGGCAAACGCTGGTCTTCTGCAAGCCGTGCCTTGGAGACGTCGAACAAAACCGAATCGACTTTGGCGGGTTCAACGAACTCGCCCCCGAGACGGCGGACGAACTGGCCCGCCGGTTGGATCAGGCTGCGGGGCAGTCGGGCGTGGTGGTTCTGAACCAGCAGGTTCCTGCGGGCATCTCGACGCCGGAGATGATCCGCAGGATCAACGCCGTGGTCGCCTCGCATCCATCCTGCAAGTTTCTCGTGGATTCGAGACATCGCTCGGAGCTGTACGAAGGTTGCTCGTTGAAGCTCAATGCCCATGAGGCGGGAAGGATACTGGGACACCCTCGGACGATCGATGAGCGTATCCCGGCGGATGAGGCGAGAGACTTCGCCGAGCAACTCTGCAAACGGACCGGGAAATCGGCGTTTCTTACGCGTGGTGAGAACGGGCTGATCGTCGCCGATGAGACCGGACTGCACGAGATTCCGGGTATTGGGGTCATCGAGCGGACGGACACGGTGGGGGCTGGGGACACGGTCGTTTCGGCGATTTGTGCGGTTCTTGCCTCCGGCGGCGACGCCGTCACCGCAGCCAGGTTCGCCAACATCGCCGCCTCCATTACGGTCCGCAAGTTCCAGACTACCGGCACGGCCAGCCCTGAAGAAATTCGCCAGGTCGGGCCCAGACCGGATTATGTTTATTCGCCCGAACTGGCCGAAGACCCACGACGGGCAAGGTACCTTCGAAGCACGGAAATCGAGATAGTGACTGACCTGCCCGAAAAGATCGACATCCGCCACGCCATTTTCGACCACGATGGGACGATTTCCACCTTGCGCGAAGGGTGGGAGAGCATCATGGAACCCATGATGGTCCGCGCCATTCTCGGTTCGCGATACGAGGATGCGGGCGAGGGCTTGTATCACAAGGTCGCAGATGCCGTTCAGCGATTCATCGACAAGACCACCGGGATTCAGACCCTTGCTCAAATGCAGGGGCTCGTCGGACTGGTCCGGCAGTTCGGGTGCGTGGATGAGGCGGACATCCTCGATATGCACGGTTACAAGGAGCTTTACAATCGAGAACTCCTTGGTATGGTAAGACCCCGGTTAGCCAAACTCCGCCGGGGCGAGCTGGAGGCGGGAGACTTTCAAATCAAGAACGTTCGCCGGATTCTGGAAGAACTGCACGCACGAGGCGTAAAGCTGTACCTGGCCAGCGGAAGCGACCGGGAGGATGTCGTCGCCGAGGCTGAGGCCCTGGGATACGCCCATTTGTTTGAGGGGCGGATATTCGGCGCCATCGGAGACGTCAGGGTAGAAGCCAAGAAGGTTGTCCTGGATCGCATATTCCGTGAGCACGATCTGCACGGCGAGCAGCTAGTGACATTTGGCGACGGGCCGGTGGAAATACGCCAGACCCGCAAGCGGGGCGGTGTCTGCGTGGGCATCGCCAGCGACGAACTGCGGCGAAAAGGGCTGAATCCCACCAAACGCACCCGTCTCATCCGCGCCGGGGCCAACCTGGTTATCCCGGACTACTCGCAACTCGATCAACTCATGAGTGTTTTGGGCTTTCCCGTATCGTAAACTTTTTTGAAAAAAACGAATCAGAAGAAGGAATGAAGACATGAAACGACTAGGTGTATTGGTTCCAATCGTTACTCCGTGCAGCCGGGCGGGAGAACCGGATGCGGATGGATTGAAGGGTGTTTGTGATGACATGATGGGGGCTGGGTGTGATGGAATTTTCGTCGCCGGGAGCACTGGGCGGGGTCCGTGGTTCACTCTGAAGGAAAAAGCGGCAGCCTGTCGCGTTATCGCCGATCATCTCGACTCGACCACGCCTTTTTTTGCCGGCTGCATGGCCACTGGCCTGGGCGGAATGCTGGAAAACGCCCGCGCCCTTTCCGACGCCGGCGCCCGTGGAGCGGTCCTGACCGCACCGGGATACTACGGATACAACCAGCAGGAGATCGAGGCGATCTTTCTGAAATTTGCCGACAGCTCCCCGCTGCCCGTCATGATCTACGACATCCCAGCCTTTGCCGGCTCGAAACTGGACACCGACATGCTCGAACGGCTGGCCCGACACGAAAACATTATCGGGTTCAAGGATTCCAGTTCCGACTTCGAACGTTTCGAAAGGCTTACTTCTCTTCTGGATGGTGTTGCGGACTTCTACCTGGTCCAGGGTAAGGAGCATCTGATTGCGGATTCCCTCCTGGGCGGGGCATCGGGGATGACCGCAAGTCTCATACTCATCGACCCGCGTCCGTTTGTCGCCCTTTGCGAGGCGGGCTTCGCGGGCGACACCAAGCGCACACAGGAATTGCAAGGGTTCGTAACCGACGTTATGGAAGTTTGTAACGAGAGCTTCAAGCGCCGCCCGGAGATATCGACGATCTTTCATCTATTGAACCATTGCCTCAAAAAACGCGGCGTGTGCGACAACATTCTCCTCGCGCATGAAGGCGAATCTCCACCCTGGATCATCGATCAGGCTGAGAGGACGATGGACATCTGTCAAAAGGCGATGTCAAAATAAACCCTGCGTTCCTGGATACGCCGGGGGCTTCGTTTCCGAGGCCTTCATATTCCAAAAATGACAAAACCGTCGTAAGCGGTTCATTCGGGGATAACACGATGGACTCGGGTCGGACTAATTGTTACAGTGCCGTACCTGCCCGGGGCTGGTGTGCCCCGGACCGCTACGCGCGAGATCAAGAGTGCTTCGGACGATACACGGATATCTGTCCCGCGAGCTGTTGCGGGTAACTGCCTTGGCGATGGTGGCGTTCACGTTGGTAATGACGGTGTTCGCCATTATGGAGCCGTTGCGCAAACAAGGCCTGGCCACCGGGCAGGTGGCGAGTCTCTTCATATTTACCCTCCCGGTGATGTTGTCGCTGACGCTGCCGTTTGCGGCGTTATTCGCTACGGCAATTGTGTATGGGCGGTTCGCCCAGGATCGGGAGATGCTCGCCTGTCGTGCCAGCGGGATCTCGACGATTACAATCCTCCAGCCCGGACTCGCACTGGGTCTGGCGGTTACTATCATCTCGTTGGTTCTAACCAATTTCGTATCCCCCCAAATGGCCAGGCAGAGTGAACAGGCGGTGATGAGAAACATAAATCGCATCGCCTATCACCTGATTAAGAAGGAAAGCCACGTCCGCTTCCAGAATTACATTGTCCACGCAACCCACGTGGATGAAGACAACGACGCCCTGATCGGCGTGGTGGCCGGTCAATACGCTCAGAGAAAGGATCCCAAAACGGGCGCCATGGTCGACACTATCCAGGTGTTGGTGGCCTCCAAGGCGTATCTCAACACTGTGTATGACGAGTCCACCGACAGATACTACGTCACCGTCGCTCTTGAGAATCCGTCCGGACCGATTTCGAATCGCCCGGGCTGGAAAGGCGGGAGCAAGGTAGGGTCGATGACGAACCTCGAGATGTCCAACCCATCGAAGGACAAGACCAGCTTTTACGATTGGGGAAAGCTAGTCCGGACATTGAAAGATCCGACCATTTTCGGGGAAATCCAACGCAAAATGCAGGAGATCAAGCGGGACATCCGTCTAAACCGCGTGGTCGCCGAACTAACCGAGACGATCGAGTCCGGCGCCCCGTACCGAAAGCTCCGACAAGGCGATGAGCGGTTAGAGATATCCGCCGCTCGGGCGGAAGTAAGGCAAAACGCAGCCCAATTGTACTCCCTAGCCAAGGATGGCTCGAAACAACCCGTAATGGTACGGGTGCTGCGGAAAGATCAAGAGTTGGTCTACACCGCCGACCGCGGTGCAGTAGACGCAGGATGGAACCCCGTTACAAGAAAGTCCTACGTTACGATCCGGCTCACCGGGAACGTCCGGATTCCGACAGACAGGATGATAGAAGGCGAAGCGCCCCGCAGGCCTGATTGGACCCGAGGCCAGATCCCCCTGCCCGACGATCCAAAAATGCCCGAAATTAAAGACCCCAAGACCCGACACCAAAAAGAACAGGAATTGCTCTCCGCGATCTATCGTAATCCCCAACAGTTCACCTCGGACCCGACCATCCTGGAGGATATCGAGCACATTAAAATTTACCGCGCGCCGAAGATTCGCGGTGAGGTAATCGCCGAGATGCACTCCCGCATCGCCTTCGGTATAAGTTGCGTACTGCTGGTGGCGATGGGGGCGGCGATGGGGATCATTTTCAAGGGCGGACAGGTACTCAGCGCCTTTACCATCTCGGTCCTGCCCGCCGCCGGAAACATCGTCATGATCCTGATGGGCAAAAAAATGATCTCCAATCCGAAATCGTCCGACCTGGTCGGGATGGCCACCATCTGGGGCGGTGTCATCATCATTCTGATCATCGACCTGGTGATCTACTACCGATTGAGCAGGAAGTAGGGAGCCCTTGCGATGATGATCAAAACATTGGATCGATACATCGTGCGGACTTTTCTGCAGTCTCTTTTGATGTGGTTCGTCGTATTGATGGCCTTGCGGATCGTGGTCCATCTGTTTATCAAAATGGATGAGTTCACGGAGAACATGGAGGAATTCGCCCAATATGGAAACCCCGCGCTGATTTTGATAGGTAATATTTTCAGGTATTATTTCTTCAATTCATTCGTTTTTTTCACCGAGATGGGCGGGGTCGTCATAGTTGCGGCGGCGGCGTTCAGCGTCGCGAGGATGAATCACAGCAATGAGCTGACGGCAATGCTGGCGTCGGGGGTAAGCCTGCACCGCGTGGTCTGGCCGATCATTCTCATCTCGATGCTCATGGGGGGGCTGCTTATCATCGATCAGGAATTCGTGATTCCCAACATACGGGACAAACTACTCCTTCAGGAGGACGAGATGGTGAAGGGGGGGAAAAAACGATTCCAGATACGATTCCTTACCGATGGTGAGGGTTCGGTCTGGTATTCCAGCAACTACGACCCGCAGAAAGAGAAGATGAACAACGTGCTGGTTATTCTCCGCGACGGGGAATATCGATACCTGGCCAATTTCTCCGCCCGCTACGCCACACCGGGAAAGTTCGAGGACCAGACGGGCTGGATGGCGGATCACGCGAGACTGGATCGCAAAAAAGCAACCGGCCAGCCCCCCTGGCGGCGCATACAGGACACCGAGCAGATATTCACCATTCTCGATCCGGAGAAGTTGCGCCAGAATGCCCGCGCGACCTATCGAAAGAAACACGGTAAGGATGTTCCCCCCAAATTGCGAATCGTGGAGCAGCCCCGCAGCGAGGGTTACGATCCGCACTTCAACATGAAGCTCAGGGCGGCGAAGTTTATCCCCGGGCAGGTGATCGACGGAAAGGTGGTTACCGGCGAACTGGTTCGACCAAAGTTTGAGTTTCTCGCCGAGGACGATCGCATCCTGGCGACCATTGTGGCCGATAGCGCCACGTGGGTACCGGGTCCGCTTCAGGAGTGTCACTGGAAGCTCGAGGGTGGCAGACTTTTCCACGCCACGGACCTGACCAAAGATGATCTGGAACTGCGACAGTCCGGGCGGTGGATGGACTTTCTGAGCAGTACGGAGTTGACCTCGCTGCTGGAACGGAGAACCGCCCTGGACCCCGAGGCGGTCCGGCAGAGAAAGTATATCCGCTTCGCCGAACCGCTGAACAACCTGGTCATGCTCCTGCTGGGGCTGCCCTTTATCCTCTCCCGCCAGCGGAACCTCAAAGCCTCGGCCGGGCTTTGCGTCCTGATCGTCGGGGCGTTCTACGTCTTTATCTACATCTGCCGCTACATGGGCCTCCCCGACTTCTGGGCTGCCTTCCTCCCACTATTGCTGTTCGGGCCAGTGTCCGTCCTCATGCTCGACTCGGTAAAAACGTAAAAGAACAGGCAATAGGCTAGAACATTTTAAGTTTGATTTGTCGCAAGACGTGGGATCAAGTTGGCTTCTTATCCCGAGTGCACTTAATTATTGGGATTGGTATAAGAAGATCCCCGAAAATAAATCTGTCCCCCTTTTATTCGTCGTATTTCAATTCCTTTCGCCCGAGGCGGCGACGCAGGTCGGTCTGCATGGTGATCAGTTCCTGGCGAACGTGCTCCACGAATTCCTTGGGGCGGTGCTTTCGGGCCTGATCGCGATGGATCCCCGGGCCGTACCTGATGAAAATTCGTCCAAGATTGGGCAGCAGTTGCGTACGCGGCCAGGCCTCGAATGCCCCGTCGATCACCACCGGGACCGTCCATTGGGCGGCGCGTTGGCATAGCAAGGCCACGCCGGGAAGAAATGCCCCGATCCGTCCGTCGTAAGTCCGAGTGCCCTCCGGAAAGACCACGACGGTTCGATTATCCCTCAGGCGGCGCATCGCCTCCTTCAGCGCCCCGATATCCGCACGACCGCGACGTACCGGAAAGGTGTTCACCGACTCGATCAGGGCTCGGAACCAGGGTTTTCGAAACAGCGTTTCTCGGGCCATGTAGTTCCCCGGTCGGCAAAGTGCATTTGTTATCAGGATCGGGTCCAGGAAGCTCTGATGATTGGAAACATACACCACCCCGCCGGTTGCGGGCTCGTAATGCCGGTTGAAAACTCGCTGCCCCCACAGAAGCGAAGTGACGATACGACAAGATCGGCGCATGAACCGGTAATAAAGTGTGCATTGTTGTATATTTCCCGGGAGGCGAAACCCTCGCAGTTGGGGATTCGAATGGCTTCGAAGCTCATTCAACGTCGCACCTCCCCATCGGTGCGATACTCGGTCGGTACGTATCGCAACAGCTCCGCCAGAGTCTGTTCGATCGTGTTTGTCGTAGTATCAATCTGGATCGCGCCGTGGGGGACTCGCAGTGCCCCGACATCCCGACCGGCGTCGCTACGATCCCGATCGACAATCGCTTGCAGGATGGTTTCGTGGTTGGCGGTCTGGCCGCGGTCGGCTAGCTCGTTTCGCCTCCGCTTGGCGCGCTGGGTCGCATCAGCGTTGATGTAAAACTTTATGTCCGCATCGGGAAAGACCACTGTCCCCTGATCTCGCCCCTCGGTGACGAAGTCGCCCAGTTTCCGCCCGATTTGCCGCTGAAGCTCCACCAATATCTCGCGCACCTGCGGATCGTTGGCGACATAGTGGACGTTGGTGGATATCTCCTCCGTGCGGATGTCATCGCTGACGTCCAGTCCGTCCATCACCACGCGGACACCGTCTGGTCCGGTCGTCATTTTCAGGTCCATCCCCCGAGCCTGCTCCGCCACGCCTCCCGCGTCGCGCAGGTCCACACCGGACTGCATTACCCGGAGCGTAACCGCTCGATAGGTCACACCGGTGTCGAGAAACGCAATCCCCAACGCCTGCGCCAATTTCCGGGCAGCGGTGCTCTTACCCGCCCCGGCCGGTCCGTCAATCGTGATAATCATGCCCAAAGTGTATCAAAACAACATGCAAACGTGGTATCCAGAACCAAGAAAACATTATCTTTCCCACGCGGACACTGCTCCATGCATCGAGTTATTACGCCTCGCCGCAGAAGTGCCTTCAAAACATGATCTTATACCAATCCCCACAAGGACCTATTGCCCAATTCGAGGGGATGCGTGTTGACAGAATGGTCGCGAGTTTCTGCCCGGTTTTCGTGTTGTAGGAGCTCCTGGACGAGGCAGATGGAGCCCGGAAGGACCTCAAACCGCCACGGGAGTCGTTGACAAACCCCCGAGATAAAGAGATACTGGCGTCCGATTCTCCCGGACGATCCTGGGAGTACGCCATATGAGAAATGTCGGTTAATAATTGAACATCAAGGAAATGAAGTATTATTAAATACGGTAGAATCGTTGATTTAAGCCACATAATGTATGCTGGCAAGGAGGAATACGGGCTCGAACTGGAAACTCACAAGACCACCGACTTGTATCCTCAGTACCAGGTTGATGATGGGGTTTGGTACATATTGCAGTCGGTTCATATGGGTTCTCATTGTGGTACGCATATAGAGTTTCCATATCATCATAACCGTAATGGTATGGACGCCGGTTCATTCCCCCTGGAAAGACTGATAGGGGATTGTGTTCTGCTTGATTATTCGCATAAAAAACCTAATGAAGCGGTTACCGCAGAAGAGTTGAAAGCCCAACAGGACAAAATCAAGCAACATGACATGGTGTTGTTTAATTTTGATTGCGCCAATAATTACGGGACAGACAAAGCTCATGACCGTCCCTTTGTTACCAACGAAGCGATTCAATGGCTGGTAACGGAGAAGACTATTAATCTAATCGGTTCTGACGCATCCGGTATCGAAGTTAAAGGCGCTCCAAATCAGCCTAATCATCAGTATCTGATGGATCATGAGATACCGATTATAGAATTTGCCGCAAATCTTAATGAACTAAAGAAAGAAAGATTTACGTTATTTGTGTTGTCTTTACCCATACCCGGGCTGGATTCATGCCCGGTTCGACTGATTGCTATTGAAGATTGATGGAGCTAATTAGGTATGCAAAAACAAGAAGCATTATCATTGTACGAACAAATGGTTAAGATAAGGAAGTTCGAAGAGAAGCTTTACGAACTTTTCTTAACCAGACTAATGCCCGGCAGCATGCACCAGTGCAATGGTCAGGAAGCTGTTGCCGTCGGTGTTTGTGCCCATCTAAGCAAAGATGATTACGTCTGCAGCACCCATAGAGGGCATGGGCACTGTATTGCCAAAGGCGCTGATATTAACGCCGTTATGGCAGAGATGTTTGCCAAGAAAACCGGTTGTTGTAAGGGTATGGGTGGCTCGATGCATATCGCTGACTTTGGTGTCGGTATGCTCGGCGCCAACGCTATAGTCGGCGGTGGAATCCCCATAGCTGTCGGGGCGGGATGGACCTGTAAATATAAGAAACTCAAGAGCGTTTCCGTCGTATTCTTTGGCGACGGTGCTTCGAATGAAGGGGCTTTTCACGAATCAATTAACCTGGCCGCCATCTGGAATCTGCCGGTAATATTCGTCTGCGAAAACAATCTGTACGGTTTCTCCACGCATTACAAAAGAACAATGCTCATAGACGATATAGCTGACAGAGCTGCTGGTTATGGTATCGAGGGCATTGTCGTTGATGGCCAGGACCTCCTGGCGGTATACGATGTAGCTGGAAAGGCGATAGAAAATGCTCGCAACGGCAAAGGCCCGACCCTTATCGAATGCAAAACATACAGATACAGAGGTCATTCCAGATTTGAAAGTCCCAATTACCGTACTAAGGAAGAATTGCAGCAGTGGCAAAAAAGAGACCCGATAAATCTCTTTGCCACCCATTTGTTGGAAGAACACAAATTCACAGAAGACCAGCTTACGCAAATTGGTGATAAGATTGACGCGATAATGGACGCTGCCGTTAAATTTTCTGAACAAAGTCCTGATCCTGAACCACTTGATTATGAAAGTTATCTTTTTGCATAGAAAAGACGTATGGATATGGAAGTAAAAACAATCGTTTTAGCGCTGAGACAGGCGTTGATAGAAGAAATGAATCGAGATGAGAACGTTGTTATTCTTGGGGAGGATATAGCTGTATTCGGCGGTGCTTATCGTGTAACGGAAGGTTTGATGGAAATGTTCGGAGAACACCGAGTTTGCGATACGCCTATTTCAGAAATAGCGATAGCCGGCGCCGCAATAGGTGCGGGGATAACGGGGCTTCGACCGGTTGTTGAATTCCAGTTTAACGATTTTATGGCTTGTGCGATGGACCAGATTTGCAACCAGGCCGCCAAAATACGCTTTATGATGGGCGGACAGGTTAAAGTGCCGATAGTAATGAGGGCGCCGATTGGAGCTACCGGAAGAGCCGCACAACATTCGCAGTCATTGGAAGCATGGTTTATGCACACCCCAGGACTGAAGGTTGTTATGCCTTCAACACCCTACGACGCCAAGGGCCTGCTTAAGACAGCCATCAGAGACGATAACCCCGTTGTATTTCTTGAGCACAAGATGCTGTATGGTGCAGCCTCTCCCGGCGGAAAGGCTAAAACAGCGGTGGATAAACTCGGCGAGGCCTTCAAGCCTGCCCCGGATGAAGAATACACCGTACCGTTTGGGGTCGCTGATATTAAACGCTGTGGAAGCGATGTAACTATAGTCGCTACCAGTTTAATGGTTCACAAATC
>SDBT01018813.1_pt1 | contig 10845 bp, 8 predicted proteins | sample 2277101 | NCBI WGS metagenome assembly SDBT01 (sample SAMN10404973, study PRJNA504765) | marine sediment metagenome | isolation source: marine sediment core GS10_PC15, 103 cmbsf | place: Arctic Ocean: Southern Knipovich Ridge | collected 2010 | reverse complement strand
AGGAGCCCGTCTAAGGTCGCGGATCAGGCGGAGCGGCAGACCGAACAACTGGCGCGCCAGATGCGCCGGGTGCCGCAGGTTCTTCCATTGGAAGAGCAGCGTGTTTCGCAAAGCCAACCGATCGCACCCGGCCTGACCGAAGACCTTGCCGAACGTTGCCATGCCGTGATGGTAGGCGACCGATGCGGGAACGTATCGGGCGTGATAGCCGGCCCGATACGCGCGGAAGGCGAAGTCGAGATCCTCCAACCGCCCGGGCAAGTAGAGCGGATCGAAGCCGCCCAGTGAGGCGAACTTACGGCAATCGACCGCCATGGCGGCCCCGGCCGACGCGGTCAGCCCGGGGTGGCGAATCGACGCTTCGTGCCCCGGGTAAAGGGCCGTCGCTTGCACCAGCCCGAACCGCCAGCGGACCGCCGTCTTGAAGCCTCCGTAGGTGTGGCCGTCACGGAGCCAACACAACGGAGCGGTCATAAAGCAGTCGGGGTCGGTGGCCAGCGGTGCGACCAGCGGATCGATGCTGTCGGCGTGCAGGCGGATATCGTTGTTCAGCAACAGGGCCACGGAACCGTCCAGGGTGGCCACCACGTCGTTGAAAGAGCAGAGTCCCCGGTTCGGTTGGCGGATGATCGAAACCTGCGGAAACCGCTCGCTCAGCCACGCCAGCGAGTCGTCGGTCGAGTCGTTATCGATCACCGTAACGCGGCAACGATACCGCGAGTTTTCGGCGGCCGCGAGCACCGACGGCAGACACTCGGCCAGCAACCGACGACCGTTGTAGTTCAGGATGAGCAGGTGTACGAACATAGGCCGCACACCATACGGACATTCGGCCTGAGAGGTCAATACGACTCTCACCCCCGGACATCGCCATCTTGCCCATCTTTCGGTGATTAGATGGAAACAGACGCCCCTTGGCGGATCATGGACTTTTCAGTAGACTTTGTCAGGATCTTGGCCAATCTGATCGCCCCCGAAATCCCGGTGGATATCGTAGCCACGCCGGTTCAAGAGTCGGTGTCACCCGCAAGGATGCCATGAGCACGTTTTCAATTCGCCGTGTGGATCGCAATTGTGCCAAAGCGGTCGAGACACTCGGTAGCAAGCCGAAGTTCTGGTTCAATGAGGGCGACAAGCGGCTGCTGTTCAAAGCAGAGGATCGGGGTACGGGCGAAGACTGGGCTGAAGTGGCCTCTTGTCATCTTTGTGGATTGCTCGGCCTGCCGCACGTCGAGTACGAACTGGGTGCCGAATACGATGGCCAGACGTACCGTCGGCCGGGCGTGGTGTGCGCCAACATGGCCCCGCCGCCCGTCTCGCTGGCGCTGGGCAATCAACTACTGCTGGCACTCGACCCCGACTACCCCGCATCGCAGCGATTCAAGGTTCGCCAGCACACGGTAGAAGCGGTTGCCGAGATTGTGAACGTGCTTGCCCCGCCTCGCGCCCCTTGGATGGAAGGTGTTCCCAAGGACATCGAAACGGCCTTGGACGTCTTTGCCGGGTATGTCATGCTGGATGCCTGGATCGCAAATCAGGACCGGCACCACGAGAATTGGGGGGCACTGAGCAACGGGGACGAGTTTTGGCTCGCACCAACCTTCGACCACGGCGCGGCGCTGGCACGCAACTTGACGGACAGGGAACGGGGCGACCGGCTGACGACCAGGGACCGGAACCGGACAATTGTGGCTTTTGCCAAGGCTGGGCGGTCGGCGTTCTATGGATCGGCAGCAGATACCCGACCGCTGGGCACAATAGAGGCGTTTGAAGCTTTCGGTGATGTGGTTCCGCAGGCCAAGAATGCGTGGCTCAGCCGGCTGGGGGCAGTGAACCGCGAGGCGTTGTGTGGTATCCTGGAAAGAGTGCCCGCCGAACGAATGTCGGAAACTTGCAGGCAATTCACACTGGAACTCTTACTGACGAACCAACAGCAGTTGCTGGAATAGGACCCCCAAGAATGAATTCACTGTTTGTTGCTTGGCGGCCTGCCATGCCCGAGCAATCCGGATGGACGCCCGTGGGACGGCTGGAGTACGACGGCCGGCTCTACCGCTTCTGCTACACACGCGGAGCGCGCAAGCCGGGTTTCCGTCCGTTCCCCCAGATGGAGCAGATCGAGCAGGTCTACGAATCGGAAGAGTTGTTCCCGCTGTTTTTCAATCGCCTCCTGTCGCAGTCGCGGCCGGAGTACGAAGCGTACCTGAGTTGGAGCGGCTTTGATCCGGACAACGCACCCGACCCGATCGTGGTGTTAGGCGTGACGGAAGGCATTCGTCAGACCGATGCCATTGAGGTGTTTCCATGTCCCGTGCCGGACGCCGAAGGTTGTTTTCTCAACAAGTTCTTCCTACATGGGATTCGTTGGATGTCGCCAACCGTCATTGAACGAATCGGGCGTCTAACAGAAGGCGAACGGTTGAGGCTGATGGCCGATTCTCAGAACGCCGTTGATCCACATGCGGTGGCTGTGCGGACCGACTCACAACGGATGATGCTCGGTTACGTTCCTCGATACCTGGCACGGGACGCATGGAGTCTGGTGCAACAATGTGAGCCCGATTTCATTGAGCTGTTTGTGGATCGTGTCAACCTAGACGCGCCGCTCCAAAATCGGTTACTCTGCCGGATGAAAGCATGTTGGCCCGATGAATTTCGGCCATGCAGTGGTGATGAGTTCCTGCCGATTCCAGAGAAAGTGCCGGTGCAATGCCCCCCGTAACCTGTGAGGAAACACTCAGCCGGGAACCCAAGGTGTTTGTTTCCAGGTCCTCACCCCAGGACATCGCCATCTTGCCCATCTTCCGCCGGCTGAACGATCCACCAGCCGTCTGAGAAGACCAACTCGCTTTCCGGCGGAACGCGGTACCAGGCGGCGAATTCGCGTTCGGCCGCGCCCTGTTGTTGCGAGCGAAATAGGGTCCAGGCGGCCGTTGCGGCGGCGATCGGTGCGATCGCGGCCAGATAGATTCGGCCGGCCAACAGATTCACGTCGGCGGTAATCAGTTGCCCGAGTGCTATCACCGCCAGCAGGTTGATCGCGACGTGCATCTCGCAGGCCTTGCGTGCGGTCCATGCGATCAGACGCAAGGGACTTCGCGGCACGGCCGGTTGTGGTTCGGGCCGCCCACCACCGCCACCGAGGACCTCGAGCCGGCCGCGGAGCCGTTTGAGCCGTTGGGCGAACGTCTTGTATCGGGCGTCGTGGTGCAGCGTGAGCAACAGCAGCGAAACGCCCCAGAGCAGCCCGGCAGCCATCCAGAGCGGTTCGTTCGTCTGCGTGAATATGCCCCAACCAACGCCCAGCGGCACGAGCAGGTTAATCGTATGGTGCATCAGATAATCCAATTGTACGCCGTCGAGCGACGCGGTGCCGTGCAGCCGGGCGAGTTGGCCGTCGACGTGATCCAGCAGGTACCAGAACTGCAACGCGACGGCCCCGACGATCCAACCCCAGACGGTCCCCGAGGCCAGTGTGGCGGCAGCGGCGATGCCGAGCGCCCAGGCAGCCGCGGTCGCCATGTTGGCCGAGACTCCCCAGCGAGCCACGACTTGGGTGATCCGCAACGCCGCCGGCCGGCTGACGTGACGTGCCATCCAATTGCCCACGCGACGGTGGTCGGGTTTCTGGCAGCGACGTTCGAGTTCGTCCAGGGGGATACGTTTCATGGTTGGTCAGGGCAGGCGAAACGATGCGTGGACTTGGGCGCAAAACGCGATCGACCGGGGGTCGGACTCGACCGATTCGTCGGCGTCGTGACTCGGGGCCGGGCCTTGGTAGATGGACCTCGCGGCGACCGGGTAAACATGGCCACCGAAGCCGAAGCCGGCACCACGACGGAAGTGACCATCCAACGATAACAGCGGGCCGAGGTCTCTATCTGCCGCGCCGGCCATTTCCCCGGCTTCTGCCTTGGCTTTGGCGAAGGCCTTGGCCAAGGCCGCTTTGCGTTGTTCCGGAGAAACCCGCGCGACGAAGAGAAATTGCAAGCCGTTCTGCGCGTTCCGCGGCGACAGTGTCGTTGTATACGCTGAAGGCCGCACGGCCGCTTCTTCCAGGATCTCTTGTTCCTCGGGCGTGAGTTGGTCGGGCTGCTTGGCGCCGGCGAGATCGGCCGCGGCGATCTTCTTCTTCAATGCCTCTGCCGCGACGAGTACCTCGTCCATGTTTTCGGCGGCCAGTGGCCAATCGACCGAGAACGTCGTCGAAGCCCGATACAGCGGCGGGACTTTGACCACTCGCGTTCCGCGTGCGGGCCGATTCGGCACCGGGGCCGCGTACGACGACGTACTCGGGGCGTAGGGGGTCAATGCCGGAGGGGGTGGTGGCGAAAACGACGACCCCGACGAGTAGGACGGCGACGGGTAGGATGCCGTCGGGTAGCCGGACGCTGCGCTAAAGGGGTCGACTCTTAAAACGCCCGAGTGGCCGAAGGCAACGGAATCGGCGTCGGCTTCGAGTGTCTTCAGTTTCGCCATGGCCGCCTCGCGTCGTTGCTGCAGCCGAGCCATCGCCGTCTTGACCGTGCCGGCCTGCGACGAGAGTTCGACCCGCACGCGAAAGGTCGTCGGTATCGGCCGTAGCGTCACTTCGCCCGTGCCGGAGACGGTGGCTTCGGCGGCCGTGCCGGTCTCCGTCACGGCCCACAGTCCTAAGATCAGCCAGCCCCACGCTATACTTCCCTTGCAACGCAACATTACGATTCCTTCCGTGCTACGAGGACCGAACGGCCGGGATCTCCAGAGACCCCACAATGCGCAGAGGAAGTTTAGACCAAGCCTGCCAACCGGCAAACCCCAGTTTGGGGGGCGTTTGTGTTGATCGCTGTGGAAGCTGTGCTGTCGCACCAAGAAAACTTGTGCTAACGCACCAAAGAGACTTGTGCTAACGCACCAAGAAAACTTGTGCTAACGCACCAAAGAGAAGTGACCATAGCCGGGACGCAACGCGTCGCGGGGGAGGCTCGATAGCGATTGCTCGATAGCGATTGCTCGATAGCGATTCTCCCGCGGGACGTTGTCCCCCGGCTATGGGGGGTGTTCGAGTGGCGACGCGGTTGTTCGTCTTCCTGGAACCGCAAGAATTATCTACCATTGCCGCATGACCCGACCGAAACGACACCCGTTGATTACCGGCGCTCGGATCACCAGCCTGGGGACGCTGACCAGCCGCATCTTGGGGATGGCCCGGGACGTGAGCACGGCCTGGCTGCTGGGACTGCGCAGCGGCGGGGTGATGGACGCCTTCGCAATTGCCTTTCGCATTCCGAATCTCTTCCGCCGACTGTTTGGCGAAGGGGCACTGACTGCTAGCTTCCTGCCGGTCTTCTCCGCCGAACTCGAACGAGACCGCCACACCGCCTGGCGACTGGCCAGCGTGACCTTGACCTGGTTGGTCGTGCTGCTGTCGGGTCTGGTCGTGCTGGGCGAAGCGTTGTTTGCACTGATCTGGCTGATTTGGGGCGACGTGCCGGGCGTTGCCCTGATAACGGGTCTGGCTGCGGTGATGCTGCCCTACCTGTTGTTCGTCTGCCTGGCCGCCCAACTGACGGCCACGCTGCACGCGCTGTCGCATTTCAGTGTGCCCGCCTTCACACCGGCGATGTTGAACGTCTGCTGGCTGGCGGCGGCGTGGCTGGTCGCGCCGCGGTTCAGCGGCGACAAAGAGGCCCAGGCCTACGTGTTGGCTACCGCCATTCTGATCTCCGGCGTGTTTCAGATCGGCGTGCAGGTGCCCGTGTTGCGGCGATTGGGGTTCCGCTTCCAATACGATTGGGCCGCCGCCCGCGAGGGGATCGGACAGATTGTCCGTGCCATGGCGCCCACGCTCGTCGGTCTGGCCGTCACGCAGGTCAACACGCTGATCGACAGCCTGATTGCTTGGGGACTGGCCACGGCGTCGGAGGTGCCCGAGCCGATCCCATGGCTTGGCGGCAAGGTGTGCTATCCGTTGCAGGAAGGCGCGGCGGCGGCGATCTACTACGGCGAACGGTTCTATCAGTTTCCGTTGGGTGTGCTGGGGTTGGCCGTGGCCGCGGCGATCTTTCCGCTGTTGAGCCGGCACGCCGCCCGGGGCGACCGCGACCGGCTTGGTGCCGACTTGACGTTGGGGCTTCGGCTGGTCGTCTGCTTGGGGGTTCCGGCCGGCGTCGGGCTGATCGTGCTGGCCGAGCCGCTGGCCAGACTGCTGCTCGAGCACGGCGAGTTCACCGCCGACGATACGGCCCGAACGGCGCGGATGATTATCTGCTACGGGCTGGGCGTTTGGGCGTTCTGTGCGCTGCCGGTGGTCGTGCGGGGATTCTACGCCCTGGGCGACTGCGGCACGCCGGCGAAACTTGCCGGTTGGGTAGTGGGGCTGAATCTGGCGTTGAACCTCTCGCTGATCTGGACCCCGTTGGCCGAAGGTGGACTGGCGGTGGCGACGTCGATCTCTGCCATCGTTCAGGTGATCGTACTGGTGTTGATCTTCTCTCGTAAGAAGAGCCCGCTCGGTTGGTCGGTGCTGGCAGCCACTGCCGCGCGGACCGTCGCAGCCACGTTGTTGATGGGGGCCGCGGCGTGGGGGGCCCTCGCCATGGTCCGGCCGCTGGAGGGCTTTACGGGCGATCTGGCCCAGGTGTTACTGCCGCTGATCGTGGGCATGGCGGTCTACGCCGCCGGCTATCGATTGCTCGGCGGCCGGGAGTTGGGGTTGTTGCTTCACGGTGTCGACGAGTAGCTCGTAGCATAGGCGTCCCGCCTGTGGTCGGTGCATGTATCTCTGGGATTTCACTGGCACCACGAAGAACCACAGGCGGGACGCCTGTGCCACGAGGGGTTTCCCGCGGCGTCGAATCGCGTTAGACTATGCAACATGAAACAGGTCGTCGCCGTCGTCAAACCGTACTTGGCCGAGAAGGTGCTCGATGCGTTGAAGAACGCGCCGCTGGAGGCGTGCAACGTCTGCGAGGTCAAAGGCTACGGACGGCAGAAGAGCTATCTCGACGAATACGCCGACAGCGAGTATTCGCAAGCCTACCTGCCCAAGGTGGAGATCACCGCCTGGGTCGACGACGAGCGTGTCGACGAGGTGGTCCGTTCGATTGTCGAGGTCGCCCGAACGGGTCGGATGGGCGACGGGAAGATTTTCGTGTTGCCGGTGGGGGCGGGGTGAAGGAGGCCTCGAATCGGTTTCGCGGCCCGTAGTTGCCGCAACTGATGTGTAGAATTAGAATGGATGGGAATCCTGTGTTTGCCGACGTCTTGTCGGCCTTAAACCTGTTATCAACTCACAAGGAATTGAATCATGGAACTCATGAACGGGAAAACTATCGCGATCATTGCGGTTTTGCTGGGATTCTTCTCGCTGTCAGCGACGGCTGCCCCGCCGCCCGCCGCGGAACAGGGCCCCGGGAAGGCGACCCCGGTTGTTAAGAAGAACATTAGTGAAAAACCCCTCAGGGGGAAATGGAGGTCCGTTCGATTGAACGAAAGACACGTTGGTGCAATCTTCACATTCGACGCCGAGAAAGTCTACATTCAGAACTACGCGAGTGTACCTCCGGAGTATTTGTACCGCGTTGGCACTGAATCAACCCCTCAAGAACTCGACTTCATCAACGTCCACACCAAAGAGATAAGCCATAAGGGGATATTCTTTATCAACCGAGATGTACTGGTAATCCTGCTTGGCGAAGGCGACAGGAGGCCAAAGGCGTTTCAAGACAAGGGACGTCTCGTTGTTCTCAGACGGAACAAGTCTCCCGGCGGCTAACAAAGCCGGCGTGGCCGATGTGCAGCCACGACCAGATCAGTTTAGCCATTTTCCCAATTGCTGTTTGGCTTCTTCATGGTCAATGCCTTGGCCCGCGTCAAGCTCTTGGAGACCTTCGTCTACCTTTTGACGAAAAAAGAGTTCCGCCATGATATCCTCCACGGAAGCATTGTCCGGGAGCCGCTCGATCATTTCGATGACGTTCTGTTTGACGGTTGCGGGCATCAATGTACTCCGTGTGATCGGTATCGCAAGGGGCGGGAGAATTGTTGCTTCATTATATTACTCGAAGTCAAAACGTCACCACTGGGCTTGTCCCAGTGGAGCGATGATTGACAACTAGAAAGGCCCGCTTTTCCCCGGATTCGCTCCCCCATCCGTCCGCCGCCTTCGGCGGCGGACGGATGGGGGAGGAACGGTGGTTTCGCGTTTGCTGTAGCTATCAATCATCGCTCCGCCGGGGTAAACCCGGCGGTGGCGGACAGATCGTTTTCACTTCGAGTTATTATGCCAGCCACCGTGTTTCGTTGAAACCCGATGGCTCGCGTACTGGCACGGGAAACACTCGCGCCAGACGGGCGCGACCACCGGTCGCGGCTTTGTTGAGATTGGGTTAGCGTGTTTCTGCGTCGAAGATTCGATCGAATCGCTGGCGGATTTGCCGGGTGGAATTCTCGTAATCTTTTAGCAAGGCTTCGCTGCTTCGGTGCTCTAGCAGATGGGCCAGTTTGGCTAGTTCGGTGGGATCGTCGGGGAGTTTGTCGGGGGCGGTCGAGTTCATCAGGCAGAGGTAGCCCTCGATTCTCCGCAACATCCGGTAGCTCAGATCGAAGAAATCGTAGTCTTTGCCGGAGAGATGCTCCGCCGCATACAACGCAGCCAGCCCGGCCAGCGTGTTGGATCGGCGGAGTTTCGCATTGCGGCGTCCGTGTTTGAGTTGGAGCATCTGGACGAGGAATTCGATGTCGACGATCCCGCCCGGCCCCCGTTTCAGATCACCCGAATCGGCACTCTGCTCGAGCCGGTGACGCATGCTGCGGATTTCTTCGACGTACTGCGACCGCCAGCGATGGGCAAACGCCGCCTTGCCGACCGCCGACGTAGCCACCTTGGCTACCCGCGCCGATCCGAAAACCACCCGCGCCTTGCACAACGCCTGCCGTTCCCAAAGCTGCCCAGAAATTACGGAAACACCGTCCCCTTCGGCAAAGTATCGGGCGAACTCTGCCAGCGAAGTAGCCAGCGGACCGCTCTTGCCGGTCGGGCGCAGCCGGGCGTCGACCTCGTAGAGTTGTCCGTGGGGGCCCAACTGCGAGGCAACCTTGATGATCCGGCGGCCAAGTTCGCTGAAGAAGTGCCGATTCGTGGTCCGCCGGGATCTGTCCGAGGGATGCTCGGTGTGTCCCTCGGCCTCGTAGAGAAACACCAGATCGAGGTCGCTGTGGTAGCTCATCTCTTGCCCGCCGAACTTACCCAGCGCAAGGATCACCAACTCGCACGGCCGCCCGGCACGCGGCCCTTCGTCGATCCGCGGCTGCCCGAATCGCGTAGTCAAACGTTGAAGTTCCCGGATGGCGATTTGCCGTAGGCAAGTCTCGGCAATCTGCGAAGATACGGCAGTGGTCGCCTGCACGTCTTCCTTGCCCAGTAGATCGCGAATCCCCACGCGCAACTGTTGATCGTTCTTGAAACTGCGCACAATCGGCTCGATGTCCTCGGCCGAGCGACACAGATCCGCCAGCGTTCGCCGCAGCGTATCGTGCCGGGGGAGCTTGTCCAGCACGAGGCTGTCCATCAAGCCGTCGATCATGCCCGGGTTGCTGGTCAGCACGTCCGATAGATAGGGGCTGTATGCGCACAGCTCGACGTAGAGCCGCAGGCTGGGTGGGTTGAAGCTGAACAGTTCCCAGAGGGCACCCTTGCCGCCGAGCGAATCGCTCACCCGGGCGAGGTTCACCAACGTTGCGTCGGGGTCGGGTGTGGCCGCGATCGCCCGCAACAGCCGCGGGGCAATCGCCGCCAGGAAGTGCCGGCAGCGACGCGTGGAAAGAAAACGGATCTTCTCCTCGGCCAGCGTCGTCAGGTTGCGATACGCACTGCCGACGTCGCGAAAGGCGTGCTTACTCAGTACGCGGTCGATCTGTTCGGGCGACGGGTCGGGATCGAGCACCAGATCGACCTCGGCCTCGGTCGCATGGTCGTCGCTGAAGGCGTCGTGCAGCAGGTGGTCGAGGATGCGGCGGTTCAGCCGCGTCTTGTCGCGATAGTCGGCCTCGAACGCCTCCAAGGCCGACGGTTCGCCTCCTTCTGCGTAACCCATCCGCAGGGCAAGTTTCCGCAGGTCGTCGGGCCGCGCGGGTAACGCATGGGTTTGCAGATCGAACATAATTTGCAGCCGGTGTTCGATCTTGCGAAGAAAGACGTAGTGATTGCTCAACAGCATTTGTTCCGGACTGCTCAGGCAGCCGACGCGTTCCAACCGGGCGATGGCTTTCAGCGTGTTGCCGGTTCGCAGTTCGGTCAAGTCGCTGCCGTTGAGCAATTGAAGGAACTGAATCACGAACTCGACGTCGCGGATGCCGCCGTAACCGGTCTTCACGTTGCGATGGTTGGCGATTTCATGCCGGGGCGGTCGTTCGATGCGGCGTTTGAGCGCCTTGATCCCGCTGATGTCGGCCAGCCCCAGGTAGCGTCGATAGATCCACGGGGCAAGCCGCCCGAGCAACTCGTGTCCCAACTCCAGGTCGCCGGCGACGGGCCGGGCCTTGATGTACGCCTGCCGCTCCCAAGTCCGTCCGCGAACGTCGTAGTAGGCCAGTGCGCTGGGCATGCTGCACACGATCGGCCCCCGGTCGCCTTCGGGGCGCAATCGCAGATCGACCCGATAGGCACTGCCCAGGTCGGTCGGCGCGGCGGTCAGCCGGACGATTTCTCGGGCGAGTTGGGCGAAAAACTCGGCGTTGGACGTCGGATGGGGTCCGTCGGTGTGACCCTCGCCGTCGTAGATGAAGATCAGGTCGACGTCGCTGGAGTAGTTCAGTTCCCGGCCGCCCAGTGTACCCATCGCCAGCACGACGAACCGGGCCGGC
>SDBT01018812.1_pt1 | contig 10846 bp, 10 predicted proteins | sample 2277101 | NCBI WGS metagenome assembly SDBT01 (sample SAMN10404973, study PRJNA504765) | marine sediment metagenome | isolation source: marine sediment core GS10_PC15, 103 cmbsf | place: Arctic Ocean: Southern Knipovich Ridge | collected 2010 | reverse complement strand
GATTATGATGAATGTTCTGAAAGAAAATCTAGTCTGGGAAGATGAGGATGCTGCAAGAAAAAAAGTTAAAGAAAGTATACAAAATAACACCAAAGAGATTATTTCAAAGATTGATCTTACAAAAGTAGATCTTGATGATCTAATACTTGTTCAATCTGTTCAACCTGCAAAAAGATATAAAACAAATCAGGATGGATCCATTTCCACGTTTGGTAAACGTGCGTTAGCACTTGAGAAATTGCTTGGTCAGCCGATAAAGACTCGTATTAAGCTAAGATTTGTTGTGACAAAAAAACCGCTTCCGGGTATTTCTAATCCTTCAAAGAGTGGTGTGAAGCCTATTGATTATATGTATCCTATTGATTTGTTAAAGGACATGAGTGAAATTGATCTTGATTGGTATAAAAAGATGATTGAAAATTATATTCAAGGTGCATTTGGTCTTTCTGATATCCAGACAACTGAGCAGACAGGGCTTGATGCCTGGATGTAACTTTTTTTATTATTGATAACAACTGTAAAGAGCGTGGGTAACAGTTGTACAACAAGTCTTTATTAATAGATAAGCTAAAAGTAATTATTGATAATTATGTTGATTGTAGGGCAAGTATCTAGTAAAGAGGAAGCAAACGAGATAACTTTTATTGCTAAGCTTTTTATCGTTGGTCAGCGTGCTAGATTTCTTGCGCAACAAAAAGAAGTTAAATGATATTTAGAGTCTGTCCGAGAAATAAAACAGGATTGCTTGGAATGGCATTTGTTGCCAAAAAATCAGGGGGTTTTCTGGGGTAAAATACCATTTCAGTTAAAAAAACTCTGAAAAGTGTGACTACTCGGACAGGCTCTTTACCCAAATAATTCTTATGTCATCGGGTTTTTTCATTTCATTTTGATGTTCTTCCATTTTTTCCCATCCACTACATCCCTAATTATGACAAATTGGTTCGTGTTACCAATATTCATGCATGCATATGTCATATAAATAGTTTTTGGGAGAAAACTAAGATCTACGCATTTACACTAATACACAGAACGCAAATAATCAAATTTATCCTCAAAAACTTCAGCTTGTTTCTGCAATACCTTCTCCGCCTCATTAATATCCATATCTTTTGTTTCATCAGCATAACTGACAAACCTACCAATCCACAGTGTCTTCAATGAGTCAAGAAGAAGATATTTATCAGGTTCTCGCTCCATCTTTTTATACGCAGCTGCATAATTATAAACAATCTCCACCCAAAGCTCAGGATCAAAAATTCCATCATTATCAACAAGATTTACCAAATCTCTCATAATCTCTTCAGGAAGATAATGACCCATAATCCCCTTTGAAGATTCAAACTCAGCCCTAAATGATTTCTTCATATTTTCAATATCTATCTTCACAGGAATAGGTTTCTGACTAAAACATTCCCGATGAAACTTACTCCTGAAATGTTCATTTTGCTTCTTTTTCCAATAATCCTCATAGTATTTTGCAATTTCAAACATACTTCCAGTAACTTTACGAAACATAGGGATAAGAAATTTTTCGGGTTCAAGATAATGAGTGGTTGATTCATGAATCTTTAAAGAATACAGCCCCTCCTTCACATACATACCTTCAGCTGCTGCAACCGTTAAAATAAAGATATCGATACCAAAATCAGGAGGAAACAGCGGATGTTCACGTAAAACTTCATAGAGATTTTTTGATATCGCATATTCACCAGCAATCGGTTGTCTGATATCAATTCTATAGAGCGCTCTTGTAAAGGGATACACCAGATTATTTGTAATAACGCCATCATTTTTGTCTCGGATATAATAGGGAACAGTAAGATCAGCTCTTCCATAAATTATAGGGTTGGAGATGGTTTCTATCCATTCTGGTTTAACGCTTAAAAGATCTCCATCCATTAATACAACAGATTTTGCCTCGGCTTCATGAGCAATTTCAAAAATAGTCATAACACCCGCGCCTTTACCACCTTCTGTAATATCATGTGTTACGATTTTATTAATACTGTTGTACGGTTGGAAGAGACCTATTGCTTCCATTGTTTTATCACTAGATCCCCCTTCACAAATAACTATTGCTTTTTTGTAATCTGGGAAGAATCTGTATAATCCCTCATTAATTACATTGAGTACATTTAGTACAGTTGCTTCAACATCTTTACATAGTACTCCAACCAAGATATCAATTGGTTTTAATTCTTTACATTTCTCAATAATATCTGGCTTTAAGCTTAATCCTTTATTCCACTCTTGAATCACTCGCTCACACCCTATTTTGTTCTAAAACAACTTCTAAAAGTTCCTCTCTAATCTTCTTTTTTGCAGAAATGGTTCTCAACCAGTCAGGCATACGAGTACCTACTGGTTTTAACATATATTTGTTACCTGCGATCATGATTTCCTGGCTGAATTTCTCCACCATAGACTCCTCCAGATGCCGATCATATTTTATTCCATTAATATGTGCATCTGCATGGTATTTTCTAATGGCATCTTGCGCATTCCTCTGATAGAGCACTCGAAGCGATAATAAAAACGGCCGGGAGACCTGTATACGGTCCTCTTCTATTAAAACCCGCAAAAGTGTCTTAAAAATCTCTCCAGCCATCTTGACAAGGCCTTTGTCCGAATCCCCAACTTCTTGATGTTTATGTTCATAAAAACCAAGATCTGTCTGACATATCCTTTTTGTTGCAACATTTCTATAAATTTCAGCCATCACACCAACTTCAATCCCCCACCCTCCAGGGATATCAAGATCACGAGCAAGATCACTTGTTAATGCAAATTCTCCAGAGATTGGGTATCGAAATGAACGCATAAACCGAACGAAATCCTGTTCAGAACCGAGGATATCCACAAGAGATCTAAGAAGAGGCTGAAGAAACAAACGAAACACGCGACCATACATGACTGTTCGTTTAATATTCACCCGGGCATAGTAGCCTTTGTTGAATTTAAAATCAAGCTCAGGTTCAAGAAGGGGATAGAGCAGCTTTGTCGGAATCGTCTCATTATATCCCTGAATATCAGCATCATGAAGCGCTACTGCATATGATCTAAGATTTGCTATCCCAAGAGCCAACCATACATCTCTTCCTTTTCCCCGATATTTTGTAAGATTCAATCCTTCAGATTTTAACGAAGTTAACAGGTTTTCAATTTGTGGTCCGTTACACCACATAACAAGTTTAGGGATTTCTAATTTTTTAAAAAATTGTTTTACATGAATGAATTCCTCTTCTGTTTTTGCAGCAAGTGGAACAATAACTTCTTTAAGATAAGTACACTTGTTTAACTGCTTTATAATATTACCTAACGCATCGCTTTTTATCTCGCTATAAAGCATGGGAAGAATCACAGAAACAGGCCGCTCGACAGCCACATCAGATATATTTTTCATAAGTTTCTCTTTATCCAAATGTAAATCATGTAGTGTCGTAATTTCCTCTTGCTTCATATCCATAGTATCATCTCTAAATATACTCTAAAAGAACAGCTAAATCATTCGTGATGATATCTGCATTTTTCTGAACATCTTCAGATGCCTTATACGCTATTCCTAATCCTGCTTTTTTAATCATACCGATGTCCACTACGCCGTCGCCAACCGCAAGTATTTCATCAGAATTAATATTTAACATAATGCAGAGTTGATCTAATACCAAACCCTTGCATATTGAATATATTATGCCTGTGTCGCATCTCTTTAGATTGCTGTTATTAAGTATTATTTTACCAGTTACAATGTTTTTTTCTATTATAAGATTATTGGCAAACGCATAATCAAAATGGAGTCGTTTTTTTAAATCATCTGCAATAAATTGATAGCTATCTGTGATAACTGCTGTTTTTATGTTTTTTTCTTTTAATTTCTGTGCAATTTTTTCAACATTTTTATGAAGAGGGATTTTCCTAAATATTTCTAAAAGTTCTGTACTACTCGTTCCTTTTAAAAACTGAGCGATTTCTATGCTTTTTTCATACGCCTCTTTATCACTCCGTAGTGATTGAAGTAATTTGCCTTTGAATCCTTTTTTTTCTGCGAAAATAAAGATGGACCGCCCATCTATAAGAGTTCCATCCATATCAAACATAACTAGTTTATACTTATTATTGTTAATACTCATCTCTCCTTGCAATACAATTTTTTTTATTATTTAATTCAGAATACTTTTGGCTTTGTATAATATTACGATAGTTATTTTATAATATCATTATAGCAAAGAGTTACCAACTCAGCAATTTTTTTTGTTGCATCTAATTGGAGGAATCGTTTTCCTTTCGAAACAGTAAGATAATTTTTATGAACCTTTTCAAGAAACGAGAGATGCTCGAACGGAATCAATTCATCTCTGTGTTGTATTCTTGCAAGTGATTCTTTTGGATTTATGATAAAAAGAAACGTCCTATCAGGAGTTACAATGTTATTTTTTGAAAGCTCTTGTAACCATTTAATTGGATTTTTTATTTTGTTTTCTAGTTGTGCTCCTTGATAAGCATATGTTGATTCAGCATAACGGTCACAAATGACAATGTTTCCATCATCTAGCCATTGCTTAATCTTTTTGCAGTGCTGTATGCGATCAGCAATAAAGGTAAACGCTGTAACAAAAGGGTCATCGCCTGTTTTTATACATTTCTGAACGTATTTTCCAATTGTTGAATCAGTTGGCTCATACGTCAATACAACATCATATCCATCTGATTTTAATTTATCATATACTAATTTTGATACTGTTGATTTTCCTGAACCGTCTATTCCTTCAAAGGTGATAAATTGTTTCATTTTTTGTTTTTCTCCTGTTTCCAACGTCTACTATAGTAACTTAATGGATGCCTTATTTTTTTACATAAATCATCCATTTTATCCACTGGGCATAACCCATAGGTGCGCATCTTATCACACCCTGGAGATTTATACGCTGTGGAAGAAGAACCGCCAGTAATATGTTCCACCTGATATCTGGTTCTATCTTCTTGGTAATCTGGTGCCGTACTAAAAAGTTTCAAAACATCATTAGTATTCATCTTTAAAGAACTTAAAAATGCAACAAGTGCAAACCGCCCCATATGCGGAACGTTTTCACCTGCTTGAATTGCAGCTAAGATATCTTTTAAACAAGGAGGTAGTTTTTCGATGCTTAGTTTTCCAACAGGTGCTGCTTCCATCTTTTTTTTCTGCATATTTACAATGTTTTGAAATCTGTTGATATCTGCATCAAACGCCTTTTTTATTACGCTATTGCATCTGTGGGAATCAAGTTCTTCGTTAATGCGCTTTCTCAATAGTTCCAACAGTATTCTTGCAAGTTCTCTACGATAAAGAGTTACAAAACCACGATTCATATCTCGGTTTATCATCTTCCATTCTTTATATCTTGTAGGAGCATGGCGTAGATAATCCTTGAAAAATATCTTGATTTTATTTGATTCTCCAACACGTTCTACATTAAGGTGAAGTTCTTTTGAAACCTCTAAGAGAAAAGAAATTGGTTCATTAAGTAGACTTCTATACGCATGAGATGCCTCACCAAGAGCATATCTTCTTTTAAAATAGGTATCTCCAACACAAACTGCTACCATTCGTGCAAGTGGATACGATAAAATCTCCATGATGCAATCAGTTTCAGTGGCAAGGCTTCTATTTTCTACATTTCTCTTCTTTAATGCATTGTCAAGTCGTTCAATTCCAATAGAGCGAGCTCGTTCATACAATACATCTTCTAAAAGTTCGTTAACAGAAGGACCATATTCTTTAATATATGTCTTTGTATCTTTTAAGAATGGATATTTAGCAAGTACGGATAACTCCCTCATGATATTGTGATAAAACATGCAGTAATTAATGAATTTTTCCCTATTCATTCATCTCTAAATTTTAAGTAGTAGAAATTGTATTAGGGCTCTAAGTTCTGTAGGGGCTCGTAGCTTAGTCTGGTGGAGCGTCTGGCTCATAACCAGATGGTCGCAGGTTCAAATCCTGCCGGGCCCACTAAGCTCTCTCGGAGAGTTTCCACTCGAAACCGAGGTAAAATGGCCATATCTTGATTTTAACGTGTTTTCCTCTTCCACATTCTCATGGAATTTGAGGACACGTTTAATCCAGTCATACGGCGCTTGTTTGTAGTACTGCTCCGAATACCGAATGTAGTTCATTGTGGTCTCTATTTTCTCATGTCCAAGCCAGTTTGAAATCGATAATGTTGAGGAAATGATAGAAAAAGTTGTCACTAAAGATGGGAGAGTAGGCGGATTAAAAAAATACGCTGGAAAGAATATATTGGTCATTATTACGAGAAAAGAATCTAAAAGATAATCATTTTCTATAATTTTTTAGCACCACATTATTCTGGAATTATTTTCTTTTTCGAGAGTTTAAAGATAAACTTCTTTTGGATTTTTATTTTCTCCAGATATCCTAATTGTGTAAGATGTAAAAGATCGTTTCTTGCGGTATCATATGCAACACCATACGTTGTCATGATTTCATTGACGACAAACATTTTCTCCGGTTCTTTAAGGAATTCCTTTAGTATTTCTGCCTGTCGAAGATTTATGTTTTTAAGACTTTTTATGAGTTTTAATGCCTCTGATTGTTCTTTTTGTTTTCGAATAATATACGTATTCATATCTTCAAGTGCTTCTTCAATTGAGGAGAGATTATATTCAAGAAAATAAGTAAGGTCGTTATCATCCGTTTCAGTATAAAGATATGATAAACCATACTTAACTCGTGATCGTACTAATATCCTTGAAATAGCCATAAATTCAAAGAGCCAATATCCTCTACTTAGGACATACCAATAAAAGAGTGTTCGTGCTGTTCTTCCATTTCCATCTTCAAATGGATGAATGTACCCGATTAAAAAATGTAAGATTACTCCTTTGATAATTGGATGAATAAATTCGTGCTTATCGTTATTGGCAAATGCACAGAATTCTTTGATGAGTGACGGAATCTGTTTGTAATCTGGTGGGGTATAATACACTTTGTCGAGTTCAAGTGGATCACCGACAACAACTTCGTTATTATCTCGAAATGTTCCTTCATATTTTTTATCCTTTAATGTGTCTTGAGTGATATTTTTATGAAGTTTAAGAATAATATCTGGAGTTATTGTTTTTTCTTTCATAGTGAGAATTTTTTGAAGTGTTTGATAGCCATTTACGATCATCTGTTCCGAATAATTTCTGGGTTTTTTCTTAAGACGAAGCATTTCTTTTGCTATGGGTCTTGTTGTTGCTGCTCCTTCGAGTTGACTTGATGCGATTGCTTCCTCCATGAGTGAACTGATGATATATCGTTGTCGACCACTAGCTATGGAATCTATATTTGATCCTATTCTGCCTGCGGTACCCATATCCAATATATGTAATTTCTTTTGAAAATCATCTAATAATGCATAATGAAAAGTCCATGATCCAAATGTAAAAAGTTTATATTGGCTTTCTCGGATTAATTTTAGAATCACCCAGACATATTCTGGAGATATATCATTTGGAATTTTTTTATATCGTAATTGATCCCAGTGAACATACTCTTTATTGCATTTTATAACAAACTCCATCACTTGTTTATCTTTTGTTAGTTTGAATATTGCGGAATGGTGTTTTTTAAGTATTTCTTTGGTATCTTTCGGTTTTTCAGGTTTTTTCATATTAATTACCAATTTAGTAGATTTTGGTAGATATTGGTAGTTATTTTGTCTTTATTAATCTTTCTACCAATTTAGTAGATTTTGGTAGATATTGGTAGTTTGGGTAATTCAAAAAAGTAATGTATAAGAATAGAAATGTACACAGTGTTGATGTGAAAAATAATCCCAACACAACTTTAAATAAAGAGAAAATTTCCATATTTTATAAAAAGAAAGAAAAAGGGGTTTAGTGAAAAACAAGATAGCGCAAAAACCGCAAGATCTTGACTGTTTTTTCTCCTGTTGGGTGTTGTAAATTCTGCCGGGCCCACTTTTGTTTTTATTAGTATCAAACGTTTACTTAATTAAAAGATAGTTTATTATGTTAAACGGAAATTGGTCTTTTCCAAAAACGTTACAATATTATTAATTCTCACTTAAATTTGCTAAATACGCCTGACCATAGCTTATACAACCATCACCACATGGCATCTCCTTATGGGTAAGTACATTATTTTTAATCATAAATCCTGAAATCATTCTGTTATATGCAACTCCTCCTGACACAACAATAGGTTTATCTTTTTTTGCAATCTCAAAAAGCCCTTTAGTGAGATACATCTGAGCCGTTGCTGCAAGTCTACCTTTATCTTTATTTATATTATTTAGCATAAATTCAAACAATGGAATTGTCATGAGTATCTTTTTTCCATTTTTATTAGAAAAAATAGGTTCAAATCCTAAAGGTTTTGTAGCAATACTCTCAAGAATCATCGCAGGTCTTCCATCATATGTTCTCTCATCACAAACATCTAACAATGCAGCAGTTGCATCAAGTATCCTACCTGCACTAGTTGTCTTGGGCACATTGAAATTATTTTCTAAAACCTTCAGATAAAGTCTACTTTCTTTTTCATTAAACAAATTTAACTTAATAATATCGTTTTCATCTAAAAATTTAGAAAGGATTCCAAATAACATTTTCTTTGGATAAATTGTAGCTGAATCTCCACCAAGTTGTGGTTGTTCTTGAAGATGACCGATCCTCGTAAAATCATTTCCACTTTTCACATCAAATACCTCCCCACCCCAGATATTACCATCATCACCAAATCCAAGACCATCAACTGAAATTCCTACATAATCTGTTAAATCATGTTCTGCTGCTATACTTGCGACATGTGCTTTATGGTGTTGTATTTGAATAAGCGTAGTTTCATATTTTTTAGCGAGTTCTTTTGCAAAAACTGTAGAATTATAACTTGGATGTAAATCACATGCAACAATTTTAGGTTTTAGGCGTGTAAGTTTGATAAAATTCTTTACAGTATCTTGTAGAAAGTTAAATGTTTCAAATTTTGAAGTATTGCCAACATATTGAGATAGATAACATTTATCTTTTTTCGCAGCGCATATGACGTTATTTAACTCTGCACCTACAGCAATTGTATCAACGCAACTAATTGGAAGTTTAATTGGTATTGGAGTATATCCCCGTGAGCGTCGCAAAAAGAATGTTTTGTTTTCTATCATTTTTAATACAGAGTCATCACATCGATTAACAATTCTTCGCTCATGAGTCAAGAAATAGCCCCCTATTTTTTCAGTAATAAGCACAGGTTCACCAGGAAAATTACATGACGTCATCAGAAGTGGAATGTCGATGAAATCAAATAAGAGATAATGCAACGCAGTGTAAGGAAGCATAACACCAATAGTATCTAATTCTGAAATCTTCTTGAATTTGTCTTTTTGTTTCTTTTTAAGTACAACAATTGGTCTAACTGGGCTACGTAAAATATCTTTTTCTTTTTTAGAGATACATACAATATTTTCAGCCATATCACTGTTTTTTATCATTACTGCAAAAGGCTTATGCGGACGATTCAACATCTTTCTAACGTTTTCAACACTATCATCGTCACATAATGAACATATATGAAAACCGCCAACTCCCTTAATCGAAATTGCTTCTCCAGATTTGATAAGATCAACAGCTTTTTTAATTGTTTCACCATCGGAACTACCGCCAATATCTTCTTTACCGTCGAGTAGTTTCAGTTTTGGACCGCAATCTTTACATGCAACAGTCTGCGCATGATATCTTCTATTTAGTGGATTTGTATACTCTTTTTTACATCTAGAACACATCTTAAATTCATGCATTGAGGTAAGCGGCCTATCATAAGGATAATCCTCAATCATTGAAAATCGGGGACCACAGTTAGTACACGTAATAAAATAATAATTATGCCTCCTATTTTTTTTATCTTTAAGCTCTTTTAAACAATCAGTACACATGAAAATATCAGCAGGAAGAACGGTTTCACCTTCTGAATATGTGCTTTTAAGAATAGTAAAATCAGAATATGTTTTCTTTGATTTCATTTCTTTAATAATGTGGTCTGTGATTTTTGCAAGTGGGGGAAGATTCGTTAGTTTTTCTATGAAATTTTTATCATTGATTATTATTTCAACACCGTTACCCGTATTTTTTACAGAACCAACTAACCCATTTTCTTTTGCTTTTCTATAAATATAAGGTCTAAAACCAACACCCTGGACAATACCTTGAACAAATATTTTGTACATAACGTCTAATCTTGCATAAACAATTATAGATATAAATTAATCTCTAACAAAACTCTTTTGAAACAATAATTTTGAATATATCTACCGCCAGTGTCGTGTCTTCATCCGAACGATTGGATCATCTGAGATTTCACAGATCTTTGCAGCAAGGTTTTCAAATCCTTCTTCGGTGTTAATGTCGAACTTTCCAATCGACATGCCCTGACTATTCACAAGGCTAATCTCTCCAGTTAGTTGCCCTAACTCACCAGCTTGCATACTTGTTGGTATCTCAGTTGAAACATCCATTTTACTTACTTGAGTTAATTTTTTTTCTAGTAAGTCCGAGATAAATACAGAGCGGGTTCCCACCTTGTTCTGATCATCAATCTTCTCTATTGTTTCGATGGGTAGTTCCAAAAAGATTATCTTTTTTTCCATGGAAGTTTGAAATGGTTTTTCGCTATATTAATCTTTAGTTTTACTAGCTCAATTGCCAGCATTTTTATTGATAAAAAGAGGGGAAATTAATCTATTGACTATGCTACCATAGGATCAAATGAATCTTTTGGTTTTCGAAGAGGGACATCATTATTCCCATTAAGCTTTTTTGCAATGGTATTTAAAAAATT
>SDBT01018810.1_pt1 | contig 10846 bp, 22 predicted proteins | sample 2277101 | NCBI WGS metagenome assembly SDBT01 (sample SAMN10404973, study PRJNA504765) | marine sediment metagenome | isolation source: marine sediment core GS10_PC15, 103 cmbsf | place: Arctic Ocean: Southern Knipovich Ridge | collected 2010 | reverse complement strand
GTCGCAGGTGTACAGTCCCGTTGCGATTGAATAATTGCAAGCGGAAGCCGTCTGCCTTGCCGTCAGCAGTATACTTCTTTGACACTTGAGCATGTTCATGTGGGTATTTAATGACCCACTTGAAAGCCTTCTCAAGATCAGTCCAGAACTGTGGTATATTAGAATATGTAATGCGGTAAGTTTTGATGAGCTTCTCGATGAACTGCTTGTTGTACGTACCCGCGTCGAACATGGGATGGAGATCACAGTTGGACAGGCAGTTGTTATAAAATCTTGGGGCACCCATTCCATACCCGCAACCAAGTATACTGTCCTTGCCAAACCCTCTACGTATTTTTAATATCCTCTTGACAGGTGGAAGCTCGTCATCTTTCGGCTTGTACACTGCACTGTTGAACAGCTTGGTAGCAAATACGCTGTAGATGTCTTCACCTTTAGCAAAACCATCAACCAAATCCATTTGATTAGCCATCCATGCAAGTACACGTGCTTCGATCTGTGCAGAGTCAACGATACCAAGAGTGTGGCCGTCAGGAGCACACAGTAGACTCCTGATCGCGGCTATGAGCGGGTGTGTTCCCGCTCCGCCGCGTCCCCGGCCACCCAGATTGTGTAGGTTTATTTTTTCTCCGCCACCCTTACGTCCCGTATGTGCTGCAAAGTAATGAAGCGGTACTCGAAGCAGTCCATTAGATGCTTTGGCTTGTGCTATCAGGTTGTTAATTCGTTTAATCCATATAGGCCATGACTTCGTAGCTTGCCGTGTGGTACACAGATCACGGACCATCTCAACAGGGTGAATCAACAGGTCTTGGAATCCCAGATCGGTCTTAGCGAACTGTGGTATCACTCCAGGTTTGCCTAGCAGCTTGATCATATTCTTGCCAGGCTTGCCAGTCTTAACAGGAATCTTTTCACCTTCTGGTAGAGCAGCCTGCAACAATTTCACAAATGACAAGTCACCTGACAGGTCTTTCGCAGTACAGCCAGCGATTCCTGATCTCTTCTGTTCTACAAGCATCTGGAGCTTAAGGTCATCAGCCTTGGCAAAGTCGAACTTGAAATGTGGCTCAAGGTATAGCTGCAAGTTGGATCGGGCTGATGGTATCTCAAGTTCGTGGCATGTCATCATGGGTAGCAGTTTTTCAAAAAGCTTCACTTCGATGTCAATGTCGTTTAGACAATATGTGCTCAGGGCTTCACGCATTTCTGTATCCATTTCCTCGTAATGGAACCCTTTGAATTGTTTGGTGTCACCTTTGGATTGTAGCCCAAATAAGCTAGTAACATCTTTCATCTTGTGCGACATGCGTGAATCGAAGTGTCGTAGCAGATCGTCGATGTCTATTATATATGGGGGTATGATCCTGAATTTGACGGCAAGTACAGTTATATCATACTTACAATTTTTGGCAACTACTGTCGCACGTTCGAGGTTGGCACCAAATGCCACCTGCAACCATGCTATACGATCAGCCACATCAGGCTTGGGTACAAAGTGTGCATTACCACGTATTGCTGTTCCCACCCCAGTAAAGTCGAACCTCTCATCAGTGATGTACTCGATGGTAGACAGCTTGGTGAAGCCATAATCAGAATCGAAGTAGGATTCAAAATCAATGGTCAATACTTCTTCCGGGTAGCCAACACTCTTTAGGATTTCTTCAACTGTTTTGGGCATCTAACTCGCTTACACTCCCGTTCTGTTTTCTTTTCTTGTCTTCATACGGTCCCACGACTGTACGTAGTAGTTCCTGTTTCGCACACTCCAGTATGCCCACCGCAGCATTGAGAGTTTCGTAACACAGACCATTATCTGTAATGAAATGGTGTATCAGCCGTGAGATTGCGTAGTTATATGCACCATCACTCAATGGAGACGGCATGTTGTTGATGTAGTGGTCTATCTTCACACGTTGTTTTGGTGTTATGTACGGCATTACTTATACTCCAAGTAGTATTTCGGAAATTTACCTGTTACTAAGTAATCTCGTTTATGCCCAGCGGCGTAGCCTTCCAGTGTAGCAACAGCCACGTCAACGCCGTCTTCCAAGTCCATGTTACCTTGCTGCATTTCCCAGAATCTAAGTATAGTAGCTGACAAAAAACACAGTACACAGTTGTCTTTGTTCTTTTTTCTACTGAATAATGTCTTACTCAAAAACGGCAACGCACCTTCACCCATCGCCTCATTATAGATCAGGCACGTTCTAAACTTACGAACCGTTTCCTTGAAGTGTCCATTAGTACTAAAGTTCGGAAGATCAATGAGCATTTGCTCAAACCTCTTTAAGAACCTACCTTTGGCTATGTTCAGTGATACGTTTTGTATAATGTCCCTTTTACTCATAATCTACCCTCTGCTTTCAATTCTCTGTATCTCTTTGCAAATTGTTTAAACGTTATTTTGCCCTGTGCTAATTTCCAACGTATATTTTCATGTTGCCTGGAAATCTGCGTCGGTCGTCTTGCGTGCCCTTTACCCATGTAAACCCTCGAAACACCCTTGCGGCATATCTTTAAGAGTCATCTGTATCAGTTGTCCCAAGTCTTCATTAGTTACACCCCTTTTGATTTTCTTTTTAATCCTGTGAGCTGGGTCAAGGCTCACTTTCGGAAGACCTACTAACAGCCCTGTGATACTGGCGATGCTGAACTTTAAGAATGTGCGTCTACTTGATCCCTTACCCACATCACTTCCCACTTGAGTACCCGGTGTTGGACGTTTTAGTCAGATTCTGCATCATCTTTCGACGTTGTAGCTTACGGTCGCGTTTACTTTGTTTCTTTTTTCTACTTCCCATCAGTATACTCTTCCAATTTCATAGGTTCGTGATATGGGGTACCATCTGTAACCACGCCGCACGACAAAATAGGTCTTCTGATACAGTGTTTACCGTAAGCAAATTGAAACGCCTTACGATCTATCAAACAACCTACGTCCATACCAAACCATCTTGCCAACGGGCCTGCACCCCAATGTATACCGGCAACGCTGTGGGTGTGTCCCATGACACACGACATACCCATAGACATAGCTTTATTCAGGGCTGGTACTTTACCACCACCTGATCCATGGAAATAATAAACCTTATCAATCACTACGTCATATACCCACTCCCACCCAGGAGTATTCCACACCTCACTAAATGATTTTAGATAGAACTCAGGTATGTTTACTTCTTCAGCCAGTCTAGCGGGCCTATTGTCGTGGTTCCCTATCGTAACTATCGCTTCTGGAAAAGTGTCCACCCATTGTCTAAGGTCGATCCACGTTCTTTCATATTCATCAGCAGCAGAAGGACAATTGGGATTTTTCGCGTACTTGGAAATAGCGTGATGATCTACAATATCACCTATGAACACTACCTTGTTGCATTTATATTTATTGTAAATGTCAACACAAAAGTCAAGAGCGTGCTTATGTACGACTGGTAAGTGCAGATCACTTACAACCAGAACATTGTTTTTATTTCCCTTTGATACCATTCAATACCTCCGTCTTTCTCTGCCTTCTATTCTGGCAATTTTCCTTATGTGTAACAAACCTGATGTTTCCTGGCTCGTAGTGCCCGTCATTATCTATTCTATCAATGGTCAGACCACGCGGATCAACTTTAAGCGTATTAATAACATAATCAACAAACTGATCGGGTGTGAACAGTAGCTTAATCCCACGCTCGCCATAATATCTATAACCACTAGTTTCTGAATCATTACAGCGTTGCTTCATGTTACTATAGACGTGCCGTAAATGTCCGATTACAGTGTAATAGTACTCTATGTCCGTGCGTTTGAGTTGGGCTGCATGTTTTTTCCGATAGACTCTTCCAATATCACGGCGGCATTGTTTACACTGCGAGCACAACCCATCTTTATGTTATCTGTGTCGATGAAAAAATTCTCGCGTTGCTGGGAAAGTCTCGCCGCACTTAGTACACACCTTAGCTTGCATCTTGTGCCTCCGGCAGTGATCTGATTAGTCGAACTGCCTGTGCAACTGTCTGTGCGACATAGCATGGAATCTCATGTTCCATGGCGAAGTCATGCTCAACTTTCCGTCCGCCATTTAAACTGTCACCATCAGGAACCCACACGATCACCATGTCCTTGGATCGCATAATGTCACAGTCGATCTTGAGTACCTGCTCGACGGTAAGCATCCTCTTGGAAATAGCACGGGATACAAATTGTTCTGATGGTCCACCGGGCACGTAGATTTGTACCCTCTGTTTGTGGTGTACCCATAGTTGCGTTGTTATTATGCCCGCGAAATCCCTTGCAGCTTGACAGTTCTTGTCCATTTCGATCTGCGACATGGTTTCTGCCCCGCCACAGATTTTATGACTTAGGTAAACTTTCATATTAAGTATTCCTCCCGTCTAATTCAAGAAATTTTGCTCTCTCCCTGGCTCTGGCTATTTCAACGGCTTTGGCGACGCTGTATGCTTCTTTATCCACAGTAGGGTAGATCACAGGTATGTCATCTAACTCTTCAGGCAAGATACCTGCGTCGATCCGTAGCTTAGTAGCTACAAACACTACACCGCACCACGCCATTGCCAGCATGTGTGCCTCATCTGTCAGTCCCATCTTCACTTGCTGAGTGTGACGCTCAAGACTGTTCATCAGTTCTGATAGAGGTATGCCTTTTTCCCAGTTCCTATCGCCATGTAATGCTGCACCCTCTTCAAAATGTTTGCTGATCTCCAGGTACGCATCAGGTGGAAACAATACAGGTGTACCTTTACCAGCAGCAGCCTGTTTGGATGCCCCGGTGCTGAATATACGCTCAGGCCCGTCTTCTTTTTTAATCCCGTTCATTGCTTTCCTCTCTACACGTAGTTTTTCTCTATTTATTGTTGCCTGCATCCTATTAGCCAGCATGTCGGATTGTCTTTTAACTTCCATGCTCTTCTGCTCCTACTACTTTAATAAATGCAGTTTGTGGATCACTTTCAAAATCATAACGTACTGGCACGTCCAAAAAATTACTTAGTAGAACTAAGTCCTTTAAATCACTTGCACAGCTTACGTTCGCAGTCAATACAGCTACAGACATTCGTTTCTGCCTAACAACTTTAAACCTTTCACGCACGTGCATACCACTGGTATGTTGGTACTGTGGCACGTAGATAAACTCTTTACTCCAGGTCATTCTCTTCTCCAATATAAATGCTATACCCACGTCTTGTATTCATCCCTCTCGTATATCTGTTCCTCCCACACTTAGGACAAAGCCACCTTGTTATTCCATTTTCAAACGTAGTTAGAACCAGATCAACGCTACAATCACCGCATGTTGGGATAAGTGTACCTTTTTCTTCACCTGGCCTTAATATCCAACTCACTGTACACCTCCAGCATCCACGTCCAACGTTTCACTCAGTTTCTTTATCTTACGATCCAAAGCCCGCCCCCTCTTCCGCCGTATGTTTGCTGATCCGCCACACTTGAGTTCATGTAGAGCAAGAGCAACCTGTTCGAGTTCGGGTACTGATCCAGATAGGATCGTTTCGTACGCTTCGATCTTATCGTGCTGGGCCTGTACTGTCTTGCTCTTGGCTATATGTAATGGAAGTAGTGGGATTTTCATAACGCCGGTTCCTTAATAAGACTGCCACAGCATTTCACGTATCTGATATAGCCCGTTTCTTGCTGACGATCCGTTAATAAACAATTGGTAAGACATCAAAGCTTCTATCATGTGATCCATTGTTCCGACGTCGTGCTTGCATAACATGGGTTTCAATACTCGCCTGATCTCGACGAGTTCGTAGCAGTGCTTCTTAACAGAGCGTCGTATACCATGACCCGCACTATCATCCTCAGTGAGTGACTCCACATAGTAGCTGATGTCATCCTCAAACAATACCTTCACGCGTCTGAGGTTCGCTGATGGCTGTGTCCCCGGCCTACGCGGTGTGGAAAACCCACTGTATACTTTTATTTTGTCTAACATAATTTTCCCCTTATCTTATAACTGATATTTGAACCGCGTCATCGTCTATATTAAGGTTCGGTAACGCCAATTGAACATCACTAAAATGCTCAAGTGATCCTATCTCATCTACTGTTATTTCGTCACCATAGCGATCTGCCCAACCCTCCATGATGGCTTCTTTGTACTTCTGTTCGTCAACCTCAATTTGTATTGTCAAGATCATTCCTATTCTCCAAACTCAATTTCAATTAAAGGTGAGCGTGTCCATCCATCACTTTATATATTCTGCTAACCGCAGTTGGTTTGACTGGTTACACGCCCATTAAAACTTTTCCCTAACCTGATTATCCAAGTGACTCTGATATTGTATTGTCTTCTTGCGTTTTTCCAAAAACACACCCTTTGCTTTCAATGCCTGCACAGTACTGGCTACGGCGGCCTCTGATATTTCTAAGATCGCTGCGATCTGCTCATACGTACACCCCTGATCGTTAATAAGGCTCTGCACACGTGCCTGTTGCGGTGCAAGTACCCGTGATAGCTGTGGACATTTACTCTCCACGCTGGCGAGTAGCTGCTGTACGCGGCGTACTGTTACCTGCATGTTTGTAGCAGTCTCTACCTTAGATAGTCCCCAGAAATCCTGATGACAGTATCGGTAGGCAGCTTCTTCAGTTTCAGTTAGTATTCGTTTTTCGTTCATAATGTAATTCTCCCTACGGAGATTCCAGCGGCGTTTCAAATGTTCCAATTCAACAATCTGTGCACAAGCAAAACTCATAGTATGTCAATCACAAAGAAGTATTCTACCGAACCCAATCACAGCAAGCATAACGATAAGACCACGTATAGCAAATGCAACATCATTTATAGCTACTATTAGTTCTTCCATTTCAACTCCCTTCTTAAAATCTCTTCCCTCTACATATACCTGCGACTACGCATTAAACGAATAGACAATCGGACGTAATCCCAGAACGTACCAGAAATAACGTGGTCAATTATACCCTTTGGAGGGCCTGTATAGAACATAACGGTTATACGTCTCTTCATCATGCGTCTCCTAACTCAATTCTATCTGCCAACTTACGTTTTAGTTCTGTGCGTATCGCCTTGTGCTGTTCCAGTGTAGGGTCAGCAGCTACCATTTCAAATGCTATCTCCCGTGCGAGCATCAGCAACTTATAGTCATCGAGCAAATTCGCTAACTTGAGATCAGGAAGTCCATGTTGCTTTGTGTCGAACAGTGTACCTGGACCTCTCAATTTGAGATCGTGCTCCGCTATGATAAATCCATCGTCTGTTCGTGTCATAAGTTCCAGACGTTCTACAGCAGCCTCTTCAGTGGTATCAGAGAAGAGGAAGCAATACGATCTACCTGATCCCCGTCCCACACGTCCGCGTAGCTGATGTAATTGTGCAGCACCGAAACGATTAGCTTCCTCTACTACCATGACAGTAGCATTAGGTATATCAATACCTACTTCTACTATAGAAGTTGACACGAGCATGTCTATTGTACCCGAACGAAAGTCTTCTACTACTCTATCCTTCATGCCCTGTGGCAATCTACTGTGTAACAGTCCAATATCGAACTTAGGGAATACCTCCATGGATAACATGGTGTGCATCCTTGTAGCACCCAGTACGTTCTCATCGCCAATACGGGGGCACACCCAAAATACCTGTTCCCCTGCTGCCATCTTTTTCCTGATGATCTCGTAGGCTGCATCCCGATTCTCTTCTTTAATCCACCGCGTCACAACGCCGCCACGCCCTGGCAACCGTTTGCGGATCGTGGACACGTCCAGATCGCCAAATGCTGTCATAGCGAGCGTACGGGGTATTGGCGTGGCTGTCATAACCAGACAGTGCGGGCTTTTACCCTTGCGGAGTTTCAATCGCTGCTGCACACCGAAACGATGCTGTTCGTCTATGATGATTAAACCGAGTTTAGGCAGCTTGACACCCTTTTTAGACAACAAAGCGGTTGTGCCGATTATAATGTCTGCACTGTCTGTGGTATGTTTTGTACTGCCTGTAACGATTGTAACGCCTACACTACTTCCCTTGAGAAACTCTTGGAACACAGAATAATGCTGCTCTGCAAGTATCTGCGTCGGTGCCATCAGAGCTACTTGTGTACCGTTGAAAATCGCCAGTAACGCTGCGTACATGGCTACTGCTGTCTTGCCTGAATCTACGTCACCTTGAAGTAGGCGGTTCATTGGTCTTTTAAGGGCCATGTCATCAAGAATATCCATAAGGACATTGTTCTGATCTGCTGTAAGCTCAAACGGAAAACATCTGCGTATTTTCGTATCGTGGTCCTTGTTCCACACCATAGCCTTAGTAGTCTTGCAGTCCTGCTGCTGGTGTCGCCGCAGTGCAAGTCCAAGCTGCATAAAGAAGAGTTCGTCGAATTTGATACGCTTCTTAGCCTGAGCCAATGCTTCACGATTAGCAGGACTGTGTAGGCACTGATAGGCCCCCGTTCTACAGATAACATCTGCACGATCCATAAGCTTAACAGTGAGATACTCTGGCATGCGGAATGACTCAGAATTTACCAGCTTCTTGATGATATACTTAATACTCTCACTGGTTATCTTAGCACTCGCCGGGTATGTTGGACCTGTAAACGGATCAGGGTCATGTACGCCATCTGTCAAAATGAATTTAGGGTTAGTCAAAGTCAGTTGGTTTTTATGCCACATAACTTTACCAAATGCTGAAATTCTAACACCCACCCTTATCTGATTTCTCAGAAAACCACCTGAGTACCACATTAGTTTGCACTCACCAGTTTCATCAGCGAGTATAGCTTCTAATATAGCAGGTTTACGGTATGCCTGATATTCCACATCTCTTATAGTGCCTGTAAGCACAACACGACCATCAAGTGTCATGTTACTGATAGGTATAGAAACTGGGGCAAAGACCCATGCCCTCGGAAAGTACTCTAACAGATCGTCCACAGTCTCTATGCCAAGCTTCTCCAGTGCCTGAGCTTTCAACCCCCCGACACCGGGCATATAGCGTAGCTCTTTTGGTTTAGGTGGGGGGATCATTTTGGCCTCCAGAGTTTCCACCATTTACGAGTGTAGTCTTTACATTTATTAGGGTCTATACATAATAGTGCACCCTTTAAATCTGCGTCGGGTTTAAGACAAAATAAAATATTGTCAACGTCTAATAGATATTTACAGTCTTTACACCGTTTCATGCGGTCACTCTCTCGGCTTCATCACCCAACAGTTTAAGTAGGTCTAAACACTCGGCTTCCTTACCCTCATACCGAATACGGTACTCAATTTCGATAATAATATTCAGTAGCTCTGCTCTGTATCTTCTTGCCGGATTAGTCATTACTCATACTCCATATTTGCTCGATTGTCATCGTCGTCGTCAAGCTCCACGCGGTCAATAATAGCCAGTACATTAGTTCCGTCTACGTCGTTCTGATCGTCCCCAAAAATCTTTATAAATTCTTTTTGTGCGTGGGGTGTCAGATCGTCAAATGTAATACTCATACTTAACATGTCAATTCCCTTTCAGTTTTAGCGATAAAGTATAGTTTCAAGTAAGTCATAGACTTCCATTAGTTCGTCCGCGTTCTCTTGCATTTGCTCTGCACGCTGAGTATCTTGTAGACTATCGGGCAGATTATCTTTTGCATCTTGCTCTTGCTGCATAAGCTCTTCTATTTGATCGCGTATAGCTCTGATCTGTTGTCTGCGTGTGTTATTCATTGTCGTCACCCTCACTTACTAACACTGGACACCAATCAGGTGGATTATCCGTTTCATTTTTAGGGTTATCATAATGCTGCATGGGCCTAATCGTCGTTAGTTTCAGTGTTTCGATTTTTCCCCAACACTTCGGGTGACAGCAACCGCGAAAAAAGCAACCAGCCCTGAAAAACTGACAAGCCCGTGGCTCATTGGAATTATCTTGACACTTCATAATTGCCGCCGCTCCAGTTTCCTGTTTTCTCTCTCAACTGCCGCCGCCGCGTCTCTCTCAAATCTATCAGCCCGGCGTTGCTGTGCGGATGTTAATTTTTCTCTTGATCCGCTGAAACTCATTGCTAAGTTCATTCCCATAGTTTAGTTCCTCAATTCAAATTAGTTTTAACCAGCATATTCCACAACATGGTCGTGATTATTACCGATAACTTCACTTTCACAAAACATAATCTCAGTTTCACTACCGTCGATAAATATTTGACTCGCATCCATCTGTTTGTAGACACAATAATTACTGGCAGAGACGATATAAGCGACATACAAGCCATCCGCTGCTTGCAATTCTTTTGCTTGTTGCAGGGTTTCAGGATCGAACTTTTCAGCCCAATCTTTATTAGTGAGATAAAAATCATCTTTACTCACTAATTCCCAATCTGTTACCATTACTCGTTCCATAATCTACACCCCCTCTGTTTTAACTTTTTCTGTTATCACACCGTCGTCAATCAATTGACGGGCTGTACGTTCAAAGAATCCTTGTAAACTCCATGCTAACCCGGTGTCGACAAGATATTGCCATGCTTCAATAATCTGTTCCTCAGATTCAGCTTCGACAAATCCCTCCGCCAGTCCGGTTGCTGTATAACTGTCCATTTTTTTCTTGAACACGCCCACTTGCACTTGAAACTGTCCAGCGTCTACCGTTGCATAGCCAAGACCTTTTTTCACTTGTAAAAAGAACTGGTCCAAAGTCAGTGCTGGCTCACCTTTACGCCCCCAACCAGAACTATCAACAAGAAGGGTGTCTATCAATTCATATCCCTTTGGTATCTCATCACCGATGTGTTGAATGCCTGTTGTTTTTTCGCCGTCTTCTTTTGCGATCCACAGTTTTTTTGACTTACTCATTTTTCACCTCTCCAGTATATAGACC
>SDBT01018809.1_pt1 | contig 10846 bp, 7 predicted proteins | sample 2277101 | NCBI WGS metagenome assembly SDBT01 (sample SAMN10404973, study PRJNA504765) | marine sediment metagenome | isolation source: marine sediment core GS10_PC15, 103 cmbsf | place: Arctic Ocean: Southern Knipovich Ridge | collected 2010 | reverse complement strand
AGCAGCAGCAGCAGGAGTGATAGAAGGGAGAATGAACATAAACGAAAACGATTCAAGGAAGTGCGTCTGCGATCCAAACGGCCCCTGAAAAAACACCGCGTCTCCTGTGTGTTTGATGAACACTGGGTAGATGATGAGACACCGGACGACATTTATCCTCCTCCACCACCACCACCGCCACCACCACTCAAAAACAAAGATAAAGTGAATGATGATGAGGAGGAGGAAGAAGAAGAAGAAAGTGAAAACATTGTCCATTCGTTTCTGCCGTACCTCCGGGGCCTGGAAGCTCGGTACGATGAAGAGTTTCGCCGCAAGAGACCCAGCTACGAAAACGTGCCTCAGATCCATGAATACTATCTTGAGTCGGGGCGGAAGCGATGGCTGACGCATTCCACGGGGGACGAACGCCTGGCCAACCTCCGCCAAGCGCTGAAACGGCTCGACACCCTCGGCTGGATGCGTTCGAATCACCAACGGGAGTTCCATGAGATGTTTATTGCCGCCTGTCTCCCCCAACTCTATGGCAAAGACCTGGACCGCTGCCTAATGCGCATCCTCGAGGAGAACGACCTCGATGCTATTCACTCCGAAGTGATGGTGGTTTGTCCACGGCGATGGGGAAAAACCGTGTCTGTGGCCCTCTTTTTGGCGGCCTATCTCTACACGCAACCCGATGCCGATGTCTGTGTCTATTCGATCGCTCGACGAACCAGCACCATGCTGGTGCTCAAAGTGTACAAGATGGTGGTGGCTCTCGCGGGGGGCACTCATATCATTCGGCGCTCGAACCAAGAGACCCTGGAAGTCGTCAACATGTACGGAAGTACGTCCAAGTGCAACTCGTACCCGGCCGCCTCTAAGATACGTTGCGCTCCTCCTCCCCTCCTCTCTGTCTTTCCTCCTTTGCTATTGTGTGATGTGCTCTGGTGGTAGGACAAAAAAAAAGGTACGGAAGGTGCGTTTTTTTTCGTTTCTGTTTCTGGGAGATGGACAAGTTAAAAGGGGGATCTAACACGGGAGATAATATACAACAACAACGACGCCCAAGACCATGACGGATGACACTCCGAAAATTGAAAAGGGCATGGCCCACTATTGGACCGCTGTGCATTCTGGAAACCACTATCTCTGTTGCCAAACATCCGAGGGGGATCTTTTGCGAGCCTCTGCGAAACGCGTGATCAAAGCCGTCCAAAGTGGGGAATTCCTTACGCTGAAGCCCTGGCGTTTGAGTCAGGCAAATGGGGATGGAGACGAAGAGGAGGAGGAGGAACAACAACGAAAACGGAAGAGAACAGAGGCGATGGGAAAGGAGAAAACACCAGTGGCAGTGCAACCCGCACCCAAGAAAAGGAAAATTGATCCGAGCGTTGGACCCCTCAGGACACTGCCTGAACTTCCGCCCGAGATTGTCTTGGAAATCATGAAACATTGGAAGGAACCCACGCCGACCGTGCGCCGCGTCATCTTCCCCCTTTTGATGGGGTCCAGGGTAAATATCTTCTCTCGATATCTCGCCAAGAGCAGCACGGTATGGGAGTGGTACCAGGACGTTCTGGGATATCCTCCAGACAAAGGACTGGCGAATTTAGTACATTACTACAAAGGTTATGACCCCAACGCTTTTGCCAGGCAATGGTATAGCGGGTTCGTGAACTCCTATGATCTCAAAAAGCTGTGGAAAATTTACGAAACTCCCCAAGACGTGGTGGAACTCGAGCAATTTTACAAGAATATGAACAATGTTCTCCTGCACACCATCAAGACTCACCTCCGCGGACGAACCGTCGGTCTTGGGGGCACTTTTAATATCTCATTTTTTCAAGAGATGGAAATGGAAATCCAGCAAGTCCTCGACGAACTTAATATCAAGGCTGGTTGGCTTCGCCCAGACAGATTGGTAGACAGCGCGTTGACCATTGCCATGCTTAATGTTGGTCAACTTTGGGGTATGGGCGTACACCAGAACACCTATCTGGAAACGTTCCAAAAACACGACGAAAAGTGGATGGAGAAGAATTGGCTCGGGACTCCAACAAACCAGTTCATTTTCGATGTCATAAACCCCATCCAAGACATGTCAAAGGCAGCCATCCGGTTCATACGAAACCGGCCGTTTCGTGAAAGGTTTACCGCGCGGGACATTACAGCTCTGGTTTGGCTCATCAACTTGAGCATGGCCTTGGCAAAACCTGCGGGAGAATATGCAGAAGCAAACTTTCACACAATACTCCAAGAAGACCCAGAAAATGACTTTACAATTGCTTTCATGGGGCGTCTCCGAGATCAACTTCGGTGGCATACTTTGACAGAGGAGGAACGAGAAGAAGAGGAATTCTTCCCTCTGGAGATGAAAGAAAATGAGCTCATGGAACGAGAAATGTTTTGGGGTTCCGAAGCTCATGACCGAGAAAAGCGATGGGTTCGAAAATGGGGCCCAAAGAAAAAATCCACTCCCAAAGGCGAAGGCCCCTCGGTTCCGCCGCCGCCACCCTTGTTGACGCCTGAAGAAGAAAAGGAGAAAGAAGAACGAAGAAGACTGTTTGAGCGAGAGTTGGAAATGGAGGAGGAGGAAGAAGAAGAAAGGCGGCGGAAAAAGCTCAAATCCGAAGAAAGGAGACGCAGGGAGCGACGGAGACGGATTTTTGGCGGGGAGGAGGAGGAAGAAGAAGAGGAGGGCGGAGAAAGCTCCTCGGTCATGGAAATCGGCAGCACAAATGACCAAAGAAGAAGACCAACAAGACCAACAACACCAAAGAATTTGGATGACTCTGCGCCCCTTCCTGTGCAAACATTTGACCTGGCCATGGAGGAGGAAGAAAACGACGTTGATGTGTTTTCGCTGGAATCAGATGATCATCAGTGGATCTTGGACCTCCTGGAGACGCACTCAAACTCCATTGTGAGTTCCTCCGTTCTCTCCCAGGCGTATGGTGATATTTTCAAGAACATTGGCGCCGAGTCGCGGGAACTCCAACGAATCCGATCCAATGTGGTAGTGATTAAGAACTTGGACAGGCAAGTCAACGACAGCAAATTGCGACAGTCAGATATCAAAAAACGCATTACAAATCAAGATTTAAGGCGAGGAGGACTAATTGGGGCGATGCGCGGGGTCGATATCACGCCACAAAAAAGAAAGGACGCTGAGAAAGCACTGAAAAAATTCGACAGGACTATAAAATTCTACAGGAAAGCAATCGAGGCGGAAAGGCTACACAGAAAGGGGTTGAAAGAACGGATTAAGAGACTGCAGGCGGAAAACAGAAGACTCCGAGATCAGATTAGAAAAAGGCCAAGAAAGAGGGCTGCTCAGCGACTGCCTGACAAGAAAGCCGTGGCAATGGTGGTGGACCGTGATGATGACGGCGCTGCCACCGACGACGAAAAAGAACGAGATGACAATGAGGAGAATAACAGGGAAATTGTATTTTGGTCATGATAATAATACCATATTTTTTTTCGACTCTGTTTTTACAAAACGACGCACAAAGAACAAAGAACAAAAAAAACAATACTCCTGTCATGACTTTCTCCTTATTAATTCCGTTAGCGCTCGGATTCCTCCTCATGGGATTCTGGGAAATGTGTGCCGAAGCCGAAACAAAGGAATCGAACCAGGTCTCCTTTGTCTCCAACACTTTTCAGGGGTGGGAGAAAAAACCGGGGATGCTCGGTCGGTATATCTACATGCCTGCGAAAGACCCGGAACTCTTACAGCGGCATATCACCCACACCGAGGCACGCCTCATCGACGTTGTGGATGTCATCGATGGGCTTGCAGTGAAAGTCGAAGCTCTGGAGGCCAAAGTAAAAGAACTTCAAGAATGGAAACGAGCCCGCAGAGGCTGCGGATCTGACTGTTTTCCTGTTCCCGGTGGCATCCCCTTCTCCATGCCTGCAGGGACCGTGTACAAAACGGGAAAGAAAAAAGAATGACGAAATGTAATGTGTATTTTTTTTATTATGCAACAAAAACACCCTGGAAAAAAAGGAAAAAAACAAACACCCTCCCTTGGAATCGATTTTTTTTTCTGTAATATTATACGGCGTAGCTGCCCACTTGAATATCGAAAAAGCTCCCAGGACCCACATTCTCCTGCGCCTTGCCTATGATTCGGCCTTTTGTGAACCAGCGCACTTCCTCCCCGGCTCGAAGGTTCATGAGCACAGCACTTTGTTGAGCGGCGAGAGTGGCAGGAAGGGGTTCACGTTTCGGGCGCTCATTACGGCGCGGTACGGTACGGTTCACAATACGATCAGAATTGGAGGTGGGGAAAATAAGGCGGTTCGCCACCATGGCAGGATTCGCCAGGTCCGCGCGGCGACTGTTCCTGGTCTCTTCTGCCAATCCCAGCCCTTGTGCAGCCGAAAGGGCGAAATCTTGGTAAGCTGCTTCTCCTCCCAGACGCTCCTTCATGCTGTTGATCCAGGTTTGATCTTGGGCAACTGGACCAAGGTTTCTGGCTCCTGGAAGATCCCCAAAGATTCCAGAGGCGGCCATCAGGGCTCCGAGGTACATTAACTCACGGGCACTTTGTGCGTATTCTATTGCCCAGTCCGTCTGCTCGCCGCGCAAAGCAGAGCGATCGCGGGTGTTTGCTCTTCCTTCCTCGCGCTGCATCAATCGCATCCTCGCCAGGCCTCTGGCATTGGCAGCGGCTCGACTCTCTTCCTGTGAGAGCATATCCACGTTGACATAGCGAAGCATTTCCACATTCATCGTTTGCTCGTGAGGATTATAGGCTTTCAGAAGGACCAAAAAGCGATTCCTGGGCCGTCCCTGGTTGTATTTCCCTCCTTGGATTCTCAGAATTTCCTCATTGTTTTCGGGAAGATCCCAATAGACCCAATCGCCGGCGTTAATCACTCCTGCCCCAGTGTTCCAGGCATTGTAAAGACCTCCGATGACGACTGGAAGATCTCTCTTTGGGGCTTGCCCAGTCGAATCCTCTCTGGTGCCGGTTCCTGCGAATCCAGCAAATCTTAATCGGCTCAGGAGCGCCAGCCGCCCCTCTCCGGGCATCCCCATTCCGTTGATCACACTGAACACTCGGAGAGTTGTCTCTTCGCCCGCTTTGGCGGTCCTCCATTGTTTGGTCAGAGACCATGCCAAACACACATCATACTTCATGATGGAATAGTTTTCCTGTGTCAGATCTCCACGTATCCAAGACCGGCCTTGTGTTTGCATGGCCCTCTCGATGTGGTCGGCGTCCACAAAAGCATCGTATTTGATTAATTTGAGTTCTGCCACGGGACTACGCCCATCCTTGCCATCCGACTGGCGCATCGCATCGAGTTTGGTATATTCACTTGTCATAATTAGATGATGATGATGATGCTGATGATGAAGAAGAACAGGGAAGACTCCCTACGAAAAAGAAAAATAGGCAATTCCAATGACAATGCAGACACGCACTCTTCCTGTACGGTTAACGCGGGAACTCTGCCCTTTTCTGTGGAGATCTGTTAAAATACCAGGGCTCTCACGACTGCAGCTCCTCACTCCCTCCCTCCCTCCCTCCTCCTGTGCGAAGAGGGAACGTATTTTGAATCGCACGTAAAAAAATGGGAGGTTTATTTTTTGCGTTCTGGAGCATCATCATCACCATCCTTCAAGACTACTACAAAAATAATAACAAGGGAATCTACTCACGAGTTGGGTTTGGGGTCCACAAAGACCCAGAGTTTGGGAGAATTGACGGCTGCCACTGTGTTGTGCCATGCTTCTTTGAATCGTTGCCCATTGACGTACCGAGCGGTCCACTCCACAAGACCAAAGTAAATCGCTAACCCGTAGCTAACATCTCCAAAGTCATCTCGTTGTCTTAACACATCGGGAGGGGGCCGATCATGACCGGTTGATGCCCAGGGGAACACCTGGTACGGATAATCGGTAAGATCGTCTGTGCCGTCGGCTTCCGAATCATCACCTCCGACACCATCATCATCAACGTCCATGCCGAAAACTCTGTGCAGTTGAGTTTTGTTGATCCTGGCCCAATGCGCTTCACCACTTCCATTGACCACGTATTTTTCCGGCAGTGTGGAACGATGAACGCGTTTCACAATGAACCACAGTTTGGTCTGTGGTTGAATGTCATTTCCCCAAATGTTATAGACAAAGGCCTGTCCGGAAATCGTAATGTTCACAACCTTTTCATTTTGAGGCTCCGGCGGTTCGCCTCCGGTTCTGTCCTTTCCCCCCTCTTCGTTACGGATGCCACCGTCCAAGGTCCAGGTTTCCATGCGCTGGAGGGCCGTCATCATTTGTTCATCATCGCTTTGTGGTTTCAGCTCAGTCAGGGCGAACGTCCAGTTGAGTCGTTGTATCGTGAACATGCTGAACCGAGAGCCAAGGGGCAATTTCCGTGCATACCGTGCATCTTCCTCTCTGTACCCACGCTCGGACACATTCCTTCCAAACGAGGGTCTGCCGCCAAGCCAATCGACTGAGATTTCACCTTGGGCTGTCCGGCGTTGTAAGGGTTTGTGCTTGTCCTTGTTGGTCCAAATGACCTGGCCCGTGACGAAGTCATCGAAAGTGGCTTGGGCAAACTGCCCAGCCTTGCGAGCGTAAGGTACATACCAGTTGGTATTAATCCCCAATGTATTTGTCACACTTTGCTGAGGTGTGAACGATCGCATGGCCCCCCGAATCGACGCCAACGGATCGAAGTTTCGAAGGGCGGCATCCCGTGAGACGGTTCCCATCCCCGAAGGATTACGGGACCCCACACTTCCCGGCGTATACCATGGTGAGTTGTAGTAATTGGAAGGACCAGGCCCTGCTGAACGAACAGTCTTTCCGACCCCTGCTGGCCGATTGGCACCATAAACAAACCTGCGGATGGGATTTGCCATCGTGGTGGTGGTGGTTCTATTCTCCTCTTAAAACAATCAACGTGTCGAGTCGGCTAATATGGAAATGGGCAACTGTTTTCTTATATATGTATACAGTGACCAGGAAGCGCGCACGCATACACATAATGGATTCAGACTGTTTTTTTAGTGCCTTGGCACTCCTCGCCGGTTCCTCAATGATGGATTGGGAGCCTGGAAAAGTCCGCAGCAAAACGATATCTTCGCAGCGCCTCCTCGATATTGTGGGGGTTGTAGTCTACCGTATTGTTGAGTACAGCCAAGACGGGGGGCGGAGGCGCTGGGGGCGGAGGCGCTGGGAGAACTTGATTTTTTTGGAGGAGGGGCTGACCCGTTTTGTTGTCCATATTGCAGAACCTTTGTTTTTTTTATTTGTTGTTAAATGAGAACTGAATTTCTTTTTCCGTATCTTTGCAACGCTGGTGCCCGTATGTAAGAAAGACCAGAAAGGGGGTCTACGGGGGGCGGTGGTGGGGGTCGAGGATATCTCTTGCACAGCATGACAAAGACAGAGAAACATGAAACGCCAATGCAACAGTACGTCAGGCTGCATAAGAATAGAAGACAGACGGTCAATGGCTGGAATTTTTTAAAACACTGTCCAGTGCTGGCGGTGGTGATAAAGAAGTCGCATTTTTTCTTCTGCCGAGGATGACGATGAACTGTGTAGCAGTCGGACGTGTTGTAGCACCAAGCGCATGCGCAGGTTCCTAGACACGCTTCTTGAGCCACGAAAGCTTCGCAGGCCGGAGGTAGTGGGTAGGGGTAAGCGTATGGGTCGTATGCGAAAGTGGCCGTTGGAAGGAGAGTCAGCAGCAGCAGGACAAAAACCCAAGGCATTTTTTTTGTTTATTTTTATATTGAAAAAAAAGATTTGCTTTCGCTCAATATGTTCGGCCGTCCGCCCCCATCACCTCGTACCGATCTCCATGGACAACATGGGAAAGTTGCGTGGGGTCAATTTGCATCGTCTCTGAATATCCAAACATGTTCTTGTAATCACAGCTATGGAGGTCCATCTGGCGCTTGTTAAATTGGAGCCACAGGCGCATCGCCTTCTCGTTGTACGTTCGGCGATGAGTCTCGGGGTCTTCCTCGAACATGAACATTTCTAGCGCTCTTTGGACCTTGATGCACTTGCGGATGGATTTCCCCACAAACACTCGAGGTTCCAGGATGTGCTCTTCGATATGGATCAGAATCTGATCCTCTGTCCATCGAGGAAATCGTTTTCCGCTCTTGGATCCCGGAAGATAAATCTCGGCTTGATAGTAGAGGTGGAGCAAATGCGCCAGTTCCTTGGGTTCTGAGGTCAGGAAATGACTGTCGAAAATCTCTGCGAGACGATTTAATTTCTCTGAGGCCACCCGGTCGAACTGGCGATGTCCCCACATACACCCAAAGCAAAGAGAGTCCAACACAGAAGAAGAAGAAGAAGAAGATTGTGGAGCCCTTTCCTCGACCCCTTCTGCACCACTATCATCTTCGGGTTCGTCGTCGTCGCCGTCGTCGTCGTCGTCCCCACCACCACCATCCTTGTCAGGCCTGCGGACTTTGAACAGGGATGGGGTGCCATCGTCATCGTCGCTGCTACTGCTTCCGTCATCCCGAAAGAATTCCCCCTCTTCGATATTGTCTGTACTGGAGGCAGATCCGTTTGACGACGACGACGACGACGCGCAGGATCCCTGATCCGATGTGCGTCTTCGTTTACGTTTTTTTTGAGGACGCTTTTTTCGGGCCCTCTTGTTGTTGGCCGCCTTTTGTTCTTCCAACATGGCTCTGACTTTTGATCTCTCGTCACCGCCGCCACCACCATCCTCCATGTAAGCATCGTCTTCATCCCCACTGCTGGACGGCACGTTCTCTCCTACAAATCTAGGAGGTTTTGATCCGCGGGTCAGATCCTCAGCGATCATTCCGAGGGACACTGGCAAGCCAGGGCGCTTTTTCTTCTTTTTTCCACCCCCACTTTCCGTGCTAATACTTCGGATGGGGACCGTGCTCGTGGCAATGATTGTAGCAGAATATCGGGTTGTGCTCGGACCCCAAGACAGTCCTCCAGACGCTGCCAGGTTCATTCCATTTCCCTGTTGTTGGATGGTGGGCGATCGAGGCACAATTCGTTTGGCCAGATCCGTGCGAGGACTGTTGTATCCAGACGATGACGACGACGCTGTTGTTGTGTCTCCGTGACCGACCCCCAAAGGGACAGGGGGGGGCGGAGGCGCAAGAAGACGTCCGATGGAACCATGCCCAGGAGCATTCATGCCCCGTCTTCTTCTTCTCCTTGTCTTTTTCAGATCACGTCCAAGGTACAAGTATATGACAGCATCGTTCAAACTTGAGACATAACAAAAAACAAAACCCTCCCTCCCTCCCTCCGCCATCGCCATCATCAGAATGGAAGGCGAACAAGAGAATTTTGTCGATCGATGGTACGACTCCCTCGATGAAGTGGGAGCTGCTAAACGAAAGGTGAGGAGAGCTCTTCAGCGGCAACAAGAACAGCAACAACAGGAGCAACCAATGGGGACCGCTCTGAGATACAGACCTGATCCTCGCATGCGCCCCTTGAACATTGACAAATTTTTGGCAGGACTGAACCTGAGGCAAAAGTGGCGAAAAATGGCCAAGGCAAGGCAGTTTCCTCTGGAAGTTCCTCGCCATGCCATCCATACCACGCGAGTGTTAACGGAAATCTGTGAAGAAACGCTCGGGCGAATGGCGTTTCTTGCCAGGACCACCGCTAGGAAACAACAGCCCACCAGTTTGGAAGACTGGAAAGCCTTGTGTGTTTCTTTGAGGATCCGATGCGACACGGATCACATTGTGAAGTGGGAGGCAGTGGACGCCATTCTGCAGAACATTGAACCTTTGTGTTACGACCAAACCCAGATCTTAAGGGCCAGAAGGAAAGCGGGGGCAGATCAAGACGCTGGAGTCGAAGAATCATATCGCCAGTTGAAAATGTGTCTTTGGATTCTCTACCTTCGTCTGGAGGCTGTGAGAGCATTTTTGGAATGGTTCGTCCCCGTGGGGAGGCTCACTGCAACGGAAGCTGTAGGCCAGAGAGAGATGCGAAGTTTTCCTGATCTTTTGGTGGCCCCCAAAACGGCGCCCGTCCTCGCGTACCGCCAAAGCGACTTGCTTAGTGCCACACGTGCGTTGTCGATTCGATGGCGGTCCAATCTCTTTTACTTTCCAGGGCTGGAGCGATATGTGAAGACGTTGAAGGCTCGGTTCATCATGTTGACCACGTTTCCTTCCTCCGCATCCGCCATGGACCGACCAGGGATGTACGAAGTCGTTGGGGGCGGCGTCGGCGGCGAAAAGCGCGTGGCAAACTTGGATTTCCTCCGAAAGATGATGTCGCTTTTTGTTCCCATGGAAAGAGACATGGCGATGCACCGGGAGTTGCTCCGTAGAGCACATGTCCTCGAACAGTCCCGCATATGGACAGACGGAGGTCTCCGAGGAGAAGTCCGAAGAGCTGTGACTAAGTGGATGATCGAGTTCACAGGGGCCTCCCGTGGTGATTTCATCACTCGAAGGTTCCGAAAGTCTGTGTTGGGTGCCTTGGTTCGCGTGGGGGAACCCGAAGCGTTTGTTCAAAAATTTCCTAATTTTGGCCGTAACCCTCGAAACTATATATCGAAGCTTCGCCCCAATGATTCTCGCAAGTACGACCAACAGTACATCATGCCTGCGCTTTCCGATGTCATCAAGAAAACACTGGCTCCGTACATCTGTGGTGGTGGTGGTGGGGACGAAAGGGGTTCCTTTTCGTGGAAGGGAGCAGAGGTCCAAGACCGAGACACCCCGCCTGATCATGTTGCCGCCAGGAGAGAACTCTTGGTCCATTGCCTTGATCAACTCTTCCAAGAAACCAACCAAGCCCTTTTCTTTGCTTCTTTTCTGGTAAGAGACCTCGGGACCAATAATGGTGGTGGTGGTG
>SDBT01018808.1_pt1 | contig 10847 bp, 5 predicted proteins | sample 2277101 | NCBI WGS metagenome assembly SDBT01 (sample SAMN10404973, study PRJNA504765) | marine sediment metagenome | isolation source: marine sediment core GS10_PC15, 103 cmbsf | place: Arctic Ocean: Southern Knipovich Ridge | collected 2010 | reverse complement strand
ACACTACGCTTGCAAGGCACACAGGATACCGGCAACAGCCAGGAAAACTCATCAGACAATGCACTGAGTCTAGGCAAGCTCAGGCGTCAGGCTAAGGGCAAAGACTGCGTAGCCCACCGTCTGCTGCTCAACGACAATGGGTACCGCCGTGTCCCCGGATCCCCCGCGACACCGGTGGTGGATGAGCTTGCCGCGCTGGTCAGGACCGCTGGTCAACTATATCGTGCTCCATCCTCTCAAAGGTGTTATTTTCCAGGCGTAGATTCTTGATATGTGTGCCAATGCGCAGGCCGATGCGCTTACGGCTCTTGTGCCGGCGACGGGTATCAACGATGCGGTTGTTGCGCAGAATGACGTCCTCGGCGGTGCCGCGCATTTCGATGGCTATGCAGTCCCCCTTTTTGCCGCTGTCAGCAATGAGGTTACCTTCAAAGGTATTACGATGGGGGTCCCGGGCTGGGTTAGGGTGGTCTCGGAAAACGACACCATTAGTGCCGCTACGGCGGATCTGGTTGTTCCGCACGAGGTTATCAGTATCGCGGTGGCCAATGGAGATGCCGGCTCCACTGGCATCCTCGATGATGTTGTTCTCGGCGATGCCGTGTTGTACGTGCCAGCAAAAGAACAACTCAATTTTGCCTCCAATGATGGTGTTGTTAGTTATTATCGTGCGCTGGCTGCCGCTACCAGTGTGCAGACCGTGGTCGCTGTTATTGACCATCCGGCAATTATCAACTGTCATGTCGTCGCATACCTGCCAACTTATGCCATCGCCGTTGTAATCCCGGGCGGTGACGTTGCGGATGACAATGCGATCGCAGTCCTGGATGAAGATGCCACCGCCATAATTACCGTTAAGGTTCTCATTTTCGGCGCGGTTGCCGTCAATCGCCAGGTTTTCAATGGTAACATCATTAACGTAATTGCCGGTAATTACCGGAAATAATGTAGCAGCCTCGGGTTTGGTTTCGAGCCAGAAATTCTCCCGCGGTTCCTTGTCCAGATAGATGACATTACCCTCAATGGCGACGACCGTCCGCTTGACGAACAGTGGCTCTCCGTAAAGAGGACCCGTTCCGCGCAGCAGCAGTCCTCCGCCGACTCGAAAAACAGAGGGATCCTTGACGAAGACCTCATTGTAGCACCAGTCGGTCTCCTCCACCAGGCGAGTGGCCGCCGAGGGACACTTGCGCAACACCGTATCATCACCGGCACCAATAAGGTGGAGACCATCGCGCAGGAATAGGGAATTACCCATTTCGTAGGTACCGGCGAGAATACGTACCGTTCCCCCACCGAGGCGAGTTACATAGTCCGCGGCTCCCTGCAAGGCAAGATGGTCATTGCCCACAAAGTCGGCCCTTTTCGGCCCGACTGTTACTTCGATACACTTTGAGGCGGATAACTGGCCATGCTCGCTGTCCAGGCGACACATGCCCGCGCCTAAGTGCGTGGGGATGTCAATCATGATAGTCTTCTCCTTTTCAATTATTTGGGTATCTCCCTCGCCCTCGGCGGTGCGCCCGCCACTAGCTATCGGTATCACCAGCGCCGCCGGAGGCAGGGCGTCAGCAGTCAGCCCTAGCCGGTTGAGGATTTCGTCTGTGTAGACTTGCCAGTAGTTGCGCTCTTGAGCATTCAGTGCCCGGATAGCTTGCCATCGTCCAAGTAGTAGGTATTTAAACCATTCCTTGGGGAAAAAGCGCCGCTCGGCCAGCACCGCGTAGACGGCGGTCCCCCCATGTCCCTTGCTGAGAACGAACCGGTCCCGCTCGGGCCACTCGGGGTTCTCCGGATACCCTTAGGATACTCGTGTAGAGGACGGCCAGCAGGTCAGCCATGGACACCATACTGCCCAAATGGCCACTCTGGCCGCGATGGGTCATGCGGAGACAATGAGCGCGGATTCGGGTGGCCAACTCCCTGTAACCTTCTATCCTTTCGCCTTCCACTATACCTGCCTCCTCCCGATGAGATCAGATGGTCGGGACGGCGCCGCTGTGGTGGTCGCCAGGTGCCACTACCGCCCATCCTGGTCACCTGATTGATTCGCCTTACCAACAGATTCTCGCCACCAGCCCAAGTAATGCAGTTGAATAATTGCTTCTCTAATCTCCCTGCACATTCCTCCTCCACCGTGATATGTTTCGGTATTGGGTTTGGGGGGCATCCAGCCCCACCCGCAAAAAGGGCCGCCGGTCTGATGACCAGCAGCCCTTCTAAAAACAAAAATTCCCGGCGATGACCTACTCTCCCACACAGTCGCCCGTGCAGTACCATCGGCGCGGGAGGGCTTGCCCGCCTCTGGCGGGCTTAACTGCCGGGTTCGGAATGGGTCCGGGTGTTTCCCCTCCGCTAATGTCACCGGGGAAAAAGGGTATATTCAGTTGTTAGCGGATAGTGGTTAGTTAACGACAACAGCCACTCGGGGTAAGAGTGCCCCTCCCATAATATCTACCGGGATGCCCCTCCTCCAAAGTCTGGCGAGTAGTACCCCTACCACAGAATGAGTGGCGTTCACTATCCACTCGCCACTAATCACTCCCCACGTCCGGGACGTGACGGCCGACAAAGGCTACGATACCGACGCCAACCACCGACGACTCAAAGACAACGGCCAGCGCTCCAGTATAATCCTAAAGAAGAATCGTACCAATCGGCAAATCATCGGCCAAGCTGATTCCAAAAGCCAGCGCGAGCGGCCTAACATCAAACGCAAATTCGCTGAGCAGAAGAAGTATCACGGACTGGGGAAGGTGCGCTACTGGGGCCTGGTGCGGACCACTATTCAGGTGCTTATAACTTCCATCGTGGTCAACTCCAAGAAGATAGCTAATAGGCCAGGTGCGCATAGAGTGAGCTACTGACTAGCTCAACCCAGAGTATGTTATTGCAAAACTAAGCTGAATCTCACCAGGCGGTTGCTGATCGGCAACTTCAAGAACCGGCCGCAGCATATACGTGGCTCCAAACGCTAACTTTTTCGACGGTCTCTAAGTGTAGGTCATCAGACCTTCATGAAGCACCTGGTCAAGGAGTTGCACTCACTGAGTTTGTGGCGTTGGTTGGCGCTATTCATCTTCAGCTAGGGGTTCGGGCAGGGGCTCTTGGTGCTCGGAATCAGCATCACCACTGGGGCCGTAGTGGTTAGCTTTCATCACACGCCGGAAAGCAGCCACCAGGGTGGGATCAAACCTGCTACCCGCCTCGTCCACTACTTGCTCCACGCCTTCCTTGGGCGTGAGAGGAGACTGGTCAGGTGTGCGGGGATTTCTCAGCCGGTCGTAGGCGTCACATATAGATAGCAAACGGGCCTGGTAGGGAATATCATCATCAGACAGACCCTCAGGGAAGCCGCTGGCATCCCAGTGTTCATGGTGGCACAGCACTACCGGCAAAATCGGCTCCAGAAAAGTTATTGGCGCCAGGATAGTGCGGCCAATTAACGGGTGCATGCGGTAGAAGGCCTGCCCCTCCTCGGAGTCAAACTCCGGGGTGGCTTCGTACTGGGCCTCCAGGCCAATTTTACCCACATCGTGCAGAATGGAGCCAAAGCACAGCAATTCGCGCTGGTCTTCGGTCATCCCCACTTCCTGGGCCAGTTCGTCGGCCAGTTGGGTGACTCGTTCGGAGTGGGTGTAGGTAGCGCTATCTTTGGCCTCAATGGCGCGGGTGAGGGCGCGGACGGTCTGGTAATAGTTGCGGCGGATATCCTCGTAGAGCCGCGCGTTCTCAATAGCTACCGAGGCCTGGTGAGCGAAGGCAGTGAGCAGGGCGACTTCGCGCCGGGAGAATCGGCGTTTGGTGCGGGAGTAGACCCGCACTACCCCCAGGACTTTCTCTTTGGTCTCCAACGGTACAGTCAGCACCGAGGTCAGCCCTGCCTGGCGGGCAGCCTCTGGATACTGAAAACGGGGGTCGGCGCGAACATCATATATCTGCTCCGACTCCCCATTCATAACCTGCTGATCCAGGGTACTGGTGGATACCAATACCGGTCCCTTCTCCCAGTATTGCTCACTTAGTCCGGTAGCGGCCACCAACTCCAGCTCGTCTGTTTCCTCATTGAGCAGCCGAATACTGCTGGCCTTAGCGTTCATAACGCCGGCCGCGTGATGAGTGATTAAGTCCAATACCTGGCGGAGGCGAAGGGTAGAGGTTACGCTGCGGGCTACATCATACAGGGTATGGGCCTCGGTGACGCGCCTCCTTAGCTCGTATGCAGCCCGGGAAGCAGCAAGGGCGATGACCAGGAACATGCCTGAGCGCAGAAAAACGTCACGCAACGGCTGCGGAATCACCTCATCTGGCCTAATAGCGGCGGGCATCCACGAACTGCAGGCCAGCGCCGCTACCATAGCCACCAGAATAGCTCCGTAGTCGCCGAACATCACGGCAGCATAAATGATGGGAAGATAGTAGAAATGGACGGCGATACCATTGGTGCCAGTTAGGCGGACCACAATGGTAATACCGCCGAGGGCGAGAGTTAGTCCGATAACAGAAGCGATGATTGCGGCTGGTTTAGGATTTTTCACAACGCCGTGCTCCCTTCGTTGTTACTTATACGCGCCGGTAGATACCATCCAGCACACTTGGCGCCGGCTGGGCCGCTCCGAAGTGCCCGGCATAGTCATGGCTATTACTATATCGGATCGGTGCCAGTCAACATGCAGTATCAATTGGGTCTACCGGACGATACTGCCCGGCGGACACTGACGGTCAGTAGTGATCAAGGCAATAGGTTCCTTATCGCCGACGGCCAGAATCATACCCCGGGACTCAACCCCTTGAATGGTAGCTGGCTCCAGGTTGGCTACTATAACTACCTGCTGATTTAGCAGCTCCCGGGGGTTGAACTGTTCGGCCAAGCCAGCTACGACCTGGCGAGGCTGGTCTTCGCCGATGTCCACCAACAGCCGTAGCAACTTGTCGGTACCAGGCACCCGGTGGGCCTCCACTATGACGCCTGCCTTTAGTTCTAACTTACTAAATTGCTGGATGGTTATGGTGGTAGATGGCGGCGCTTTGGTCTCCTTTTCGGCTTCGGATGCAGCACGACCTTCCAGACGGCTAAGAGCGCGCTTGATATCAACCCGCGGGAAGATCGGTTCGCCGCGCTGAATGTATATGCCAGGAGGCAGTTGTTGGGCTCTACAGTCTGCCCAAGTCGGGGTAGCGCCAGCAGCTCCCAACCCCAGTTGCTCCCAAATCTCCTCAGCAATCGCCGGCATAAATGGCGCAATCATGATGGCGATCACTCGCAGACAGTCGGCTACATCATATAAGACCGCCTCCAACTCGACGGTCTTGGATTGATTGTACAGATTCCAGGGCTCACGCTCATCAAGGAATTTGTTGGCAGCGGCGATAAGCTGCCAGATGGCCGTCAGTGCCTGGCGGAAATCAATATCAGCCAGGGCCTGCTCCACTGCTGAGCGGGTCTGGTCGATCTGGTCGGCCAGTTCGCCGGCCCCCGGGCCGGGCTGGGGGATCTGGCTGCCCAGGTAGCGCTCGACCAGCGGCAGGCTGCGATTGAGCAGATTACCCAAGTCATTGGCCAGATCAGCGTTGAAGCGGGTTAATATCGCGTTCCACGAAAACGAGCCGTCCAGACCAAAGGGCACCTCCCGCAGCAGAAAGTAGCGAAGGCTGTCAACGGCTACGGCCGTGGTGGCATTGGAAAGGTCCACCAGGCCGCGGGCTATTTGGTAGGGGTCCAGCACATTACCCTTGGATTTGCTGATTTTGTCTCCTTCATTGGTAACCCACCAGCCGTGGGCGAATATGGTCTGGGGTAGAGGCAGCTCCAGAGCCATCAACACTGCCGGCCACAGGGTAGCGTGAAAGCGGGTGAGAATATCTTTACCAATCAATTGCACCTGGGGCGGCCACCACTTGGCGAAGGTCTCGTGCTGTTGTTTGTCCCCGTAGCCAGCCACGGTCAGATAGTTAACCAGCGCGTCCAGCCACACATATACTGACTGGGCATCGTCGGCAGGGACGGGTATGTCCCATTCAGTGCGGCGGCGGCTGACGCAAGCATCGTGCATGCCGCCTTCTATGAAGGCTAATGCCTCATTGCGCCGGGTGGCAGGCATTATGAACTGGGGATGTTCTTCAATGTAGCGCAGGAGGCGGTCGGCATACTTAGAGGTACGAAAGAAATAAGCCGGCTCGGACATCGACTCCACCGGGCGGCCACACTGCGGGCAGAGGCCATCCTGCAGGTCGGCCTCGGGCAGATAGGTTTCACAGGGCACACAATACCAGCCCTGGTACTCTCCGGCATAGATGTCACCGCTATCCACCAGTCGCCGGAAAATGTCTTGGACGGCGCTAATGTGTTCAGGCTCAGTAGTCCGGATGAAGCGGTCGTATTGGATGTGCAGGCGCTCCCACATTTGCTTCCATGCTTGGACCATTTCGTCCACAAATTCTTGCGGGGCTTTGCCTCGCTGGGTGGCAGAGCGCACGATCTTCTGGCCGTGCTCATCGGTGCCGGTAGCGAACAGTACCTGATGGCCGCGCAGGCGGTAGTAACGAGCCAAACAATCGGCCGCGATGGTGCAATAGGAATGACCGATATGGGGCAGGTCATTGACGTAGTATATGGGAGTGGTGATATAGAAGTTGGTGGTCGGCTGATTATTGCGCTTCATTTGATTTCATCCTGCCCACGGATCTGCTCACGCCTCGGGTCTTAAACTCAGGTAGCATCCCCAATTGTTGTTCACTTGCTGTCACCCGCGATGGGAAGACGTATTAGGGTTTAATTATTCTTCGGATGGCCCGAGGCCTCCTCCTTGCTAAGGGGTCACTTCGCTGACCGGCATCTCTATTTCTTTGTCGTCTTCCAACTTAACCACTACTGTCTTTTTGAGCAGGTGGCGGCCCACCACCTGACCCCGCCCCTGCGGGGTACTCACTACCGTACCCGGCGCCGGCAATTGCTTAGCGGCTTGAACATAGTAGTCGTGTTCGAAGCGCAAGCAACACATCAACCGGTCGCAGACGCCAGTGATGTTCTCCGGACTCAGCGATAGCTGCTGGTCCTTGGCCAGTTTGATGCCGACCGATTCGAAAGCGCGCAAGAAGGTGGTGCAACACAGGGGCCGCCCGCAGCAGCCCACCCCCCCGATAAGCTTGGCCTCATCCCGCACGCCAATCTGCCGTAGTTCAATACGGCAGTGAAAAGTGCGAGTCAGGTCGTGGACAAGTTCGCGGAAGTCTATCCGGTGCTCGGCGGTGAAGAAAAGAGTAAGGTGGTTGCCATCCAGGGTATAGTCAGCCTCTACAAGCTTCATATCCAGGTCATGGGCAGCGACCTGCTCAGCGCATGTTTCCAAAGCACGTGCCTCTTTTTCCCGGAGGTGACGCTCGCGGCGCATGTCATCACGCTGGGCCTTACGGATCAGTGACTGGGTGGGGGGACTGTCCCCGCCGGCCAACTGTTGTTTGATATGGACTACCTGCCCCAGGTCAAGGCCCTTTTGGGTTTCAGCTACCACAAATTCACCCGGCTTCACCACCGCACCGGCGGACTTAAAGTAGTAGACTTTTCCGCTGCGCCGGAAGCAAACTCCTACCGCCACGGGCGGCTTGTTGTGGTCATCAGACATTTGGCTCACTTCCAGTTATAGTCTAACGGCAACTTTTCTTCTGCAACATCAGCATCTACGCTGCGATTGGAGCTAACCTCGGACGGCAGCCGCCTGTGAGGTGCGATGGTGGGCTCTGTCGGTCAGGCGGCTGATTAGTTCCTGAGTAATAGCGAGAGCGAACTCGCCCCCTCGGCCGCGGTAGGAAAATGAGATCTGCTGCGGGCTGAAGGTCACCTGGGGCAGTTTGGACCGGGCCCCGCGGCGGGCCTGATCGCGTGTAGGCTGGTATAGATCGCGCAACACTTGCACTTCGCGGGCGGCCAGGCGCGCTTCAGCACTCAGACGAATAACAACCCGCCCGCCTTCCGTGTTAACATCAGATATGTCCGCCTTTAAGCATTGAAGCTTGAGACGCGCAATCTCCACCAGATTCTGTACCGACGGGGCCAGTTGCCCGTAACGATCTTCCATCTCCGCCACTAAGTCATCAATTTCCTCCGGGGTCTGTACGGCGGCTAACTGGCGATACAGGGCAATGCGCTGGTTCTCGCTGGGTACATAGCTGGCGGGAATGATCGCTTCCACCGGCAGATCAATAGTCGGTTGACCTTCCCAAGGAGCAACTTTCTCGCCGCGTAGCGTCTTGATTGCGTCAGCGAGCATGCGACAGTACAGATCCAGGCCCACTGCCGACATGTGCCCGCTCTGCTCCCGCCCCAGTATATCACCAGCTCCTCTGATTTCCAAATCCCGTAGCGCCAGTTTGAAACCGCTGCCCAATTGGCTAAACTCCTCAATGGCCTTAAGGCGCTGCTCGGCTTCCTCGGTCATTCGCTCTGGGTACTTGTAGAGCAGATAGGCATAGGCCTGGCGGCTGGAGCGTCCCACCCGACCCCGCAGTTGATACAGTTGGGCCAGCCCTAACTTGTCGGCATTGTCTATTATTATAGTATTTACGTTGGGCACGTCCAAGCCGCTTTCAATGATAGTAGTACAGATCAGCACATCAAATTCCCCGGCGTAGAAGGCCAGCATTACCTGCTCGAGTTGGTCTTCGGGCAACTGGCCGTGGCCAGTGGCAAAGTTGGCCTCGGGGACTAATCGCTGCAATCCGGCAGCGACATGGGTGATTGACTGGACCCGGTTGTGTACAAAATATACCTGACCGCCGCGCTGCAGTTCGCGCAGGATGGCCTGGCGGATGAGCTGGTCATCGCGTTCTCTTACGAAGGTGCGGATGGGCACCCGGCCGGGGGGCGGATCATCTATCAGCGAGACGTCGCGGATGCCGGAAAGCGCCATATTGAGGGTGCGGGGGATGGGCGTAGCAGTCAATGTTATCACGTCTACCGTCTGGCGCAATTTCTTGAGGTGCTCTTTCTGGCGCACCCCGAAGCGGTGCTCTTCATCAATGACCACCAGGCCTAAATCCTTGAAGCCAATATCGGAGCCGAGTAGGCGGTGAGTGCTGATGACAATGTCCACCGTCCCGTCCTTCAGCCCCCGGATTATTTGCTGCTGCTGTTGGCGACTGCGAAAACGACTGAGCATGGCTACTTGCACCGGATAGCGTGACAGCCGCTCGCGGAAAGTATTGTAATGCTGGTGGGCGAGGATGGTGGTGGGCACCATCACTGCTGCCTGTTTGCCGTCCAGCACCGCTTTGAAGGTGGCACGGATGGCCACTTCGGTCTTACCATACCCGACGTCGCCGCAGATAAGCCGATCCGTAGGCACTGGCTTTTCCATGTCTCTTTTGACATCACAGATGGCCTGCCACTGGCCGGGAGTTTCTTCGTAGCGAAACGAGTTCTCCAGCTCCGCCAGCCACGGCCCGTCGGCACCGAAGGTATAACCCTGGGCTTGCTCCCGAGCGGCATACAATTTCATCAATTCCCGGGCCAGCAGCACCGTAGAAGCCCGGGCGCGCTGCTTGGCCCGCTGCCACCGGCCACTGCGCAGAGCGGTTATGGGCGGATGGCTGCTCTCCGCCCCGATGTACTTCTGCACCCGATCCAGTTGGGTAACCGGCACATAAAGACGGTCCTGGTCAGCATACTCCAGGACCAGGTAGTCCCGCTGCATCCCGTTGAACTGTTGTTTGTTCAGTCCGCGATAGACGGCGATGCCGTGGTTGATATGAACCACCAGGTCACCCTCATGCAGCTCACGCAGGGAAGTGAGGGAAAAGCCGTGTTTGTATACAGGCTCCTCGGGGCGCCGCAACTTGCGCCAGCCGTAGATTTCGTGGCCGGTCAACACGATTAGATCCACCGAGGGGATGGTGAATCCGCTGGATATGACCCAATCTACGATATTAAGTTTGCCCGGCTGCAGGGACAAAGTATCTGGATCGGCACAGACGTCCGACAGGCCGCGCGACTGGAGCACCTGGGCGGTCTTCTCCACATCGGAGCTAACTATTAGTAGGTACTTGCCCTCCTGCTGGAAGGCCTCCAGCCCCTCCACCAGCAGGTCAAGCTTACCCCCAAAACTGTCAGCGGGCGGAGTGTTAAATACCAATACGCGGGCTGGCGCCGCCCAGGGCACCTCGCGGCGCAGCATAGTAAGGTAGACCACGGGATGGTTCAGGCGGTTGTGGGTAAAGTAGCTGGCTACCAACCGGGCAAAACTGATGCAGGCGGTGGTCGGCAGACGCAGGTGGCTGCCCAGCTTAACGGCACTGCGGTAGGCGGCAGCGACGTCATTTTCAAACTGCTCGGCATGGGCCTTAAGCCGCACCGGCTCATCCACAATCAGATAGGCATCTGCGGGCAGATAATCGCACAGGCAGTCGGGTTCATCGTACAAGTAAGGCAGGTAATGAATCAAGGAAGGGGCAGGGCGCAGTTGTTCCAAGAGGCGCAGATCCTCATCGCGACGTTCGCCGAGGCGCGCCGCCTCCCGAGGCTTGTCCTGCTGGCGTAACTGAGTTATTTCCCGCTCAAAGTTGCTCTTTATGGTGGGCAAAGCGCGGCGGGCAGCTTCTCGGGTAAGCAGTATCTCGCCGGCCGGGCCGATGCCGCCCTGTTGGAGGGATTCAGTAGACCGTTGAGTGATAGGGTCGAAAAAACGCAGCCTATCCACTTCATTGCCAAAAAACTCTACTCGCACCGGCCATTTGGTGGTGGGAGGAGAGACATCCACGCTATCCCCGCGCACCGAAAACTGGCCGACATCATCAACCAGATCAACTCTCTCGTAGCCCAGATCAATGAGGGACATGGCCAAATCGTCACGATC
>SDBT01018807.1_pt1 | contig 10847 bp, 10 predicted proteins | sample 2277101 | NCBI WGS metagenome assembly SDBT01 (sample SAMN10404973, study PRJNA504765) | marine sediment metagenome | isolation source: marine sediment core GS10_PC15, 103 cmbsf | place: Arctic Ocean: Southern Knipovich Ridge | collected 2010 | reverse complement strand
GATTATTGGTGGATTATCCAGGAAAGCAAAAATTAATACACTGATTGCCATCTTCTTCCTCTTCATTATAATAGCTGTATTTACTTCTATTAACCAGATCCAGGAGGTGGTTGAAAAACGGGAAAAATTAGTTGAACTTGAAGAAAGGTTAAACTGGTACCGCAATGAAAATATCGAACTGCTCGCGCAGGAAAAAAGCCTGTACCTGGATGAAACTATAGAAATGGAGGCCAGGGAACAGTTTAATATGACTTTAGGTGATGAGACTATCATGACAGTGGTCATAGAGGAAGATGGCGGGACAGGGGTAGATATAAACCCTAACGGGAATGATTCTCCTGATGATATATATTCCAATTCAGATCTGTGGGAAAATATTAAGATTTTTTATAATAAAGAGATCAACAAAGATTGATAAAACTCTAGAAAGCAAAAAACCTTCCATGAAACTGGCAGCAATTGATATAGGCACAAATTCCATCCGTTTGCTTATTTCAAATTATAACAATTCCAAATTTACTACCCTTGAAAGGAAAATGGAGATCACCCGGGTCGGGAAAAACCTGGAAACAAGCGGAATGATTTCTCCTGAAGCAGCCAGAAACAGTCTTGAGGTCCTTTCTTCTTATCTGGCTCTCATGAAAAACCTGGGAGTTGTAAAATACAGGGCAGTAGGGACCAGTGCTGTAAGGAATGCTAAAAATAAAAGTTGGTTTACCGGGTATATATCCAAAAATCTTGGTATTAAGATAGAGCCTATCCCTGGGACCGAAGAAGCATATTTAAGTTTTTGTGGGGCTGTAAAAGGCCTGCACTTGAATCACTTTAAAAGTAATATAGAGTCTGGAGCTAAAGAGAAGATCCTTGTAATCGATATCGGTGGGGGAAGCAGTGAAATGATATTGGGGGAACAGAATGGCAAACCCGAATTGATCTACAGTATTAAGATGGGTTGTGTAAACCTCACAGAGAGATTTATTAGATCTGGCAGATCAGGGAAGAATGAACTTTTAGAATTACATAAATATATCAGGGAAAAATTAAATAAAGCTGTAAACCGGATCAAAGACGATAAACCCTTTTTTCTTGTTGGTACAGGTGGGACCATAACCACACTGGCTGCTATTGATTTAAAACTGGAAGAATATGACAGCAAGAAGATCCATGGATATGAATTGAGCCTGGATACGATCGGGGAGATCTATAAATATCTGTGCTCGCTAAATCCAGGAGAAAGAAAAAAGGTTCCGGGCCTACAACCCGGAAGAGCTGATATTATTATCAGCGGTACAGCAATTTCACTGGAAATATTAAGGATGCTTGAAAGGAAAGAAATTCTCGTGAGCGAGAGAGATATTCTGGATGGAATTGTTTACACTCTGGTTGATTTTTGATAATATAAATCAGCAAAATCGATCCCCTGCCCGAGTGGCGGAATTGGTAGACGCAACGGACTTAAAATCCGTTGAGGCTAGACCTCGTGCCAGTTCGATTCTGGCCTCGGGCACCATCTACACTTGTTTTAAAACAGTAATTAATAAAAATATTAATAATTCTCTTTGGTTCGAATCCTCTCCCCAGCCATTAAGATTTACTTGTCTTAGATATCTCAGTACAAAATATCTTTTTAACCGAATCTTTATTCATATTATTTTATTTAATTTTAAGCCAATAATGATATAGTTATTATAATTTTTTTACTGGTGCAAACTAATAAAGGAAGCCAGATCAGATACATTAAAAGTTGAGTATGATGAAAGAAAGTTTAATGAAAAAAATAAAAACCTCAAGACAACTTGTTGTTGATTCTTTAAATCATAAAGAAAACTATAGGGTACCGATTGATCTAGGTGGGCAAAGTAACTCAACAATGACTTTAAAAGCACTCAATAATTTAAACCAATATTTAACTAAGACAAAAGAAGTTGAGAATATCACGCTAATGGCTAAGCATTTTCAAAGTGTAGAAATATCAGAAAATATATTGACTCGATATAAGGTTGATTTTAGGAATGTAAGACCAGGAAAACCTAAAAACAGAGATGAAATTACTTACTCTGACGGGAGCTATTTAGATGATTGGGGTATTAAATATAGTCCCTCAGGAACTGGTTTATATTTTGATATTTCTGAATATCCTTTGATAAATTATGAAGAAGAAGATATTGATGATTTTAAATGGCCTGATCCTAATGACGAAGGTTGGACTGAAGGATTAAAAAAGAAGATTGAAAATTATTACTTCAACACAAACTATGCCCTAATTGGTAATATGACTTCTGCCCAAATTTTTGAAAGATGCTGGTATCTTAGAGGTTTTGAGACTTTTTTAACTGATCTTTTTTTAAATAAAAGCTTTGCAAAGAGATTAATAAAGAAATTTAATGCCATCCAAATACAAAGAATAGAAAATTTTTTAAAAATTTGTGGTAAATATTTAAATATTTTTAAAATATCAGATGATTTATGTGGGCAATTAGCACCTCTTATTTCTCCTCAAACATATTCAGAGATGATAATGCCTTATCATGTAAAATATATTAATCAAATAAAAAAGTTAACAAATGCTAAATTAGCACTTCACTGCTGTGGCAATATTAGACCTTTACTCCCAAAACTAATTGAAGCAGGTATAGAAATAATACATCCTTTTCAGTTTTCATGTCCTGAAATGAATCCTGTTGATTTAAAAAGAGAATTTGGGAAGGATTTAGTTTTTTGGGGTGGGATAGATGTCCAAAAATTTTTACCTAATGCCACAGTGAAGGAGGTTACCTATGAAGTAAAAAAAATTATTGATATTATGCATACGGGAGGTGGATATATTTTTTCACCTAGTCATAATATACAAGCAGATATACCGCCAGAAAATTTAGAAGCAATGTATAATACTGCAGCCAACTATACTTATGGTGAGTAAAGTTCTTTACATGTAAGATTATCCTGATTCCAATTATATATTATTATGAGTTAGAATTTAAATTGAAATATTTTTTTTAATTTAGAAAACTGGTTCTATCTTTGCCTACTACCATCTATAGATTTCTGAAATATCTCTAACTTCCTCAAAATACAGTTCGACTTTGCACTGCTCAGGGGCACCATCTTAGGCTCTACACCAACAACATAGCACTTTTTATATAAGTATAAATATGAGCATTAATATTTTTCAATAAAGTCAAATTAAAAAGATTCTGAAAAATTGTCCATTCTTCAATAAAGAAAATAGGAATAAGCATTAGGGTAAAATTCGACCTTTTTGAATTAACAGACTTATACTGATCTGCTAATTTCATTATAAGTATTTTCTTTTCTACTTTAAAAGATAGCAATAGGGTTTATGAGAGAGCCCGTACCGCCAGGCAATGGTGAGGGTGCGAGTACAACCATAAACTCAAATCGTCCTTCTTCCTCACAAACTTTTGCCAGATCCTCTAATTGCAGACTATCTGCACATACCATACCCATACTAGTAATTTGAAGAGGATGGATGGGATATTGTATCCCTTCTACATTTGAAGGTATAACTTCTCCATCTCCATCAGGTAGAAAAACCGATACTTTTCGTTCACGTAGCAGAACAAGGCTATAAGGATCAAGTCCTGCACGGCCCTGACCAGTATAACCTGGATCCCAGGCTCCAAGTTCCAATCTCCTACGGTGATGTCCTGTTCGAAGGACCATCATGTCTCCTTCTTGCAGTCTTACGCCCTCGGCTTGTTCAATAGCTTCAATTTCCTCACGGTTCACTGACACCCCTGGCTCCAGCCACTTAACACCCCGGTATCTGGGAACGTCAATAAGAACACCGCGCCCGATAATCCCGGGAGCATAAGTAGTTATATCATATGTTTCAGCACCAGTTACAGTTACGGATGTTGCAGGCTTCCCATTATATAAAAGTCCTTTATATGCAATATGACAAAGTGCATCGATATGAGTATGACAATCCCCATGGAATTGTATTCCAAGGAAATCCATGGCAAACCTAAGTTTTCCGCTTCCGATATTGATATCGTGGGTATTAACCATATAATGTAAGGCTGGATTAGGATTATCAGGGCCTGCATTTTTATTGATGGGTATAGCCATTGATACAGAACGTCCACTTTTTACAAGTGCTGCAGCAGCTTTTACTTTTTCAGGGGTGATATAGTTCAATGTACCTTTGTCATCATCTTCTCCCCATTTGTTCCAGTTCTTAAGTGTTTCAAAGAGTTTGTTGAATTCTTCAATTGATATTTTGCTATTTCCTGATTTATTCATTCCGGTACCCTTCTTTAATGGCATTATAACTGCATTCTATTTAATAATATTATCTTCAATCCTGCAACTCAACTTCATCCTAATACTCACATTAATGATTGTTTCAAAAATATCTTTTTATATATTTATCTATCAGTATTTCATGTATTTAGCCGGGGCTCCAAAGAATTATAAGTAATTGTAATACCTCCAAAATTTCAAATTAATCCAGCTTAATAAGTTTTTATACAAATACTGGTTTTTTAACCAGAAGATAAGAAATATGAAATATTCCAATATGACAAATAATTCATTAAATAAATACAAAATTAGTTTTAATTATCTCAAATTCATTTTTTAGATCAGTGAATTCAGTAAAATAAAAAGTTCGGAATGTGTCAATCATACTGTTTTCCCACTTTATGGGTTTAAATTGTACAGGTTTAATCATACAAGTGACCAATATAGTATCAATTTATTTTTCTATTTAGTACAAGGATTTTAGTGGAAAAATAGATATTTTTATGTATAATTGTATTAAAAATATAAATGATTATTAATATGATTATGCATACAATAGTAAAATAAGTAATATGTTAAAAAAAGAAAAAGGGTTTTCCCTGATAGAGCTTATGGTAGTAATTATAATCTTAGCTGTACTGACTGGTGTCGCAGTTCCAAGCTATCTAGTTTTAAAAAGCCGAGCAAGAAAGGTAGCTACAGAATCAAATATGAATATTATTGCTTCTGTTTTAGCCCTCTATGGCGCTGAGAATAAAATATATCCATTTACTGCTGATTATCCAGATGATTTGCTAACCAGGGATTATATAAAAAGTGTTCCTGAAGATGATTCCTGGGGTAATGCTTTAATATATGTTTCTACAGATGGCCTATCATACATTCTGGAGAGTTACGGGAGAGATGGAGTAGATGGCGGAGGAGACGATATTATCCTTACTGAAGGAAAAATAACAGAAGGTGAAGCTTATAGTCCTGAGATCACTCCTGAAGACAAAAGCCTGGAAGAAGATGCAGGGCAGGGAGATGGCAGTGATGATGGAAATGGCAAGGGGAAAGGGAAAGGTAAGGAGAAAGGGAAAAATAGTGAAAAGAATAAGAAAAAATAAGTAGCCAGGATTAAAAACCTGATTAATACACTCCATACTCTTTTACAGCTTCGACCATGGCCGTATAGTTTTCAGGCTTTACACTATTAGGTATCGAATTGCTGGAGGACAGAATATAGCCTCCTCCCGGTCCAGCAGTATCAATACATCTCTTTACTTCATCTACTACGTCTCCCCGGGTACCGTGGACCAGGTTTCCCGCACAGTTCACATTTCCCATAATACATATCTTATCTCCATACTCCTTTTTCACTCTTGCCAGGCTCATTCCAGCCAGTGGATCTATGGGGTGAAGACAATCCAGCCCTGTATCTACAAGCAGGTCCATTATGGGATAGAGATCTCCATCAGAATGCTTTAATATATAAAGGCCATAACTTTTCCACTTCTTATACAGCTTCTTCATTGCCGGATAAATAAATTCCTTAAAATGGGAAGGGCTCATAAGAAGCCCGTTATTTCCCGCAATGTCATCACCGGAAAAAGCTATCTCTGCTCCAAGGCTTGCAGATATCTTTCCCAGCTCGGAGTAGTACTCCACAGCCTTTTCAATTATCCCCTTTATAAGCCTGGGATTGTCTACAAGGTCGATAAGGGAATTAGTATAACCTCTAAGGTCCCTTACCTCTGACCACCCGTCACGGAGCCAGGAGATTATGGCCCTATCTCCCTTAAAAAGTTTTATTGCTTTCTTCAGTCCTTCCAGTCTGTGAGGAGCATATGGATCCGGAAACTCAAATTTCTTAAGGTCTGTCTGGTTATTTATTACAGTATTTACAGGCTCCAGGTAATCCTGGGTGGTCTTTTTGACTATAAGACCCCTCTCATCCCTAAAAGTATCTTCATCTATCTTTTCCCTCTTTTGATTTACTCTTGGTGATATTGCGTCAAGGCCAAGTTTTTCAGTAAGATCGAATATGTCACCTCCGGGAATTATTTTGTCGATTACATAAGAAGATACCTCTAATTCAAAATGAGGTACCCTGTCGGGTATCTTCCTCTCAAATGCTGCGATTATCCTTTCAAGTGAATTCATATATCATTCCTGTTCTTTACATTTTTTGAATTTAAAATATCTTTTAATGTCTTTGCCATAAAAATACCTTTATTATAATTTTATAAAATTAATCCATTGGTTGGAAGGCCTTCATTGCAAAAAATTTAAAAAGAAATTAGTTATAGTCTTCTCTAATGCATCCTTTACTGCAGGGAATTCAGTAAAATAAAAAGTTGCAGATACTTCCAATTTTATGAGTAAATTAATACTAAAAGCAGGCAGGTTAAAAATTTTGGTTATATAATTCTGATATTATTTGGATATGATTGATGATATTTTATTATTGAAGTAATCTTTTAATATTTTCTAATTCTTTAAATATCTGGTTTGAATTTGTAACAATAACCAGATAATCCCTGGCTCTTCTTCTATATAACAGGGGGCGCCATCAGGAAATGGCTGCCCTGTTATATAGATGGTATGAATAACAACTATTTGCAGCTATTGCATCTGGCCTGTCCTCAACTTAATACTTTCCTTATCCAGTACAACCACATTCCAAAGCCTGAGATTAAAACTATACTTATTGATACTATGCTTAATATATAAATTATTTTCCCCCTTCTACTATGATTTCATTATTATTTATAGGAATTTTTATAAATATGCTCTTCATTTTATTATCTACCATTGATTATATTTTTAGAGGTTTAGCCCATTATAGTATTTTAGTATTAAGATACTGTTAAATTAAAATTAAGATTAGGTTAACCTGGATCGTGGTCTTTCCTCACAAAAATTGGTCCAGTTTTGGAAGTTATGATCCAGGCAGCATATTATAATTTTGATAATTAAAATCTTCTAAATAAAAGATTCCGACAATTTGAATTGTTGATAAGTCCCCATTTCCAAACAAATATATGATAATTTTATATTTAAACATGTTAAAATATAGAATAATATTTACCCGGGGTTCTGGCTTATAAATGAAGGAAGAAAGTAGATGCAGAATTTTTGATCAAGTAAAAATTACTCTTGACAATATTATATGAAATTAGCTTTAATCTTCTCATCACATTCCTGATATCATAAAGTTTTGGCCAGGCAGATAAAATAATTAGCAAAATTAAAATAATTTTAGAAAGAGCAGGGTTATGAAAAAAGATAAAAAGTTATTAAGTACTTTTTTAGAAAAAATGTTTTTAGTCAGGCAATTCGAATATAAAATTTATGAATTTGCTACAAAGGGAATAGTTTTTGGCTCAGTTCATTTATGTATTGGCGAAGAAGCAACTGCAGTTGGAAGCTGCATGGACCTTGAGAGTGAGGATTTTATATTGACTACCCACAGGGGACATGGGCAAGCCCTGACAAAAGGAGCAGATCCTGATACATTTTTAGCAGAAATAATCGGTAGGGAAACAGGCTTATGTAAGGGCAGAGTAGGATCTATGCATGCTTTTGATAAGGAAAATAATAATCTTGGTGCCCAGGGCATACTTGGAGCTCAATTCCCTATAGCTGTCGGTGTGGGATTGGCCCTAAAGCTAAAAAAATCTAAAAATATTGTTGCCTGTTATTTTGGAGATGGCACCTCCAATCAGGGGACATTTTATGAGGCATTGAATATGGCAGATATCTGGAATCTTCCTATTTTTTTTGTTTGTGTAAATAATTTTTATGGTATGGGGACCCATTATGATAAAACCAGCAATGTTGATGTTTTTGAAAAGGCAAAGAGTTTCAATATTATTACAGAAACTGCTGATGGCAATGATGTCGAAGAAGTATATATTAAAGCAAAAAAATTAATTTCTAAAGTCAGGGAAGACAAAAGGCCGGCATTACTAGAATGTCATACATATAGATGGCTTGGCCACTCCGCTTTTGATAATAGATCTTACAGGCCAAAAGAAGAAATCGAGGAATGGAAATCTAAAGATCCCATTAAAAGCCTTGAAAAAAAGATGATAGAAAATGGCCAGTCATCTAAAGACATTGAAATTATAAAGAAGAATATAAATAAAAAGATTGAGGAAGCCGCTAAATTTGCACTGGAAAGCGGATACTCCTCCATAAGTGACACCATTAAGATTTAGAAAGGTATAGATAAATGAGAGAGATTACTTATAGCGACGCCTTAAGAGAGGCCATGCGGGAAGAAATGAAAAAGGATAAAAATGTAATTTTGATCGGTGAAGATGTGGGAGGAGGGTATAAGGGATGCTTTGGTGTCTCAAAAGGTTTGCTTGAGGAATTTGGCCCTGAGCAGATCATTGATACCCCGATCTCTGAAAATAGTATTTTAGGAGCAGGAATAGGTGCAGCACTTATTGGGATGAAACCAATAGTAGAAATAATGTTCTCTGATTTTATTGCGGTATGCTTTGATGGTATTATTAATCAGGCTGCCAAAGTAAGATTTATGTCAGGCGAACAGTATAAGTTAAACCTGGTTGTAAGGCTTCCAGGGGGGTCAGGAGGAGGAACCGGCCCACACCATTCACAATGTTTGGAGTCTATTTTCTTTAGTATTCCTGGAATTAAAATTGCCATACCATCAAATGCTTATGATGCTAAAGGGCTTCTAAAAACTGCAATAAGCTATGGTGATCCTGTTTTATTTTTTGAGCATAAAAAACTTTATAAACAAAAATTTGATGTTCCCGATGAAGAGTATACAATACCTTTTGGAGAGGGCAGGATCATAAGAAATGGAAAAGACCTGACGATCTTTGCCACTTCATATATGGTGAATATAGCATTAGAGGTAGCAGAAAAATTAAAAGAAAAAGAAAATCTGGAAATAGAAATAATTGATCCCAGGACCTTAGTTCCCCTGGACCTTGATCTCATTATAAATTCAGTTAAAAAGACTTCTAAACTTATTACCCTGGAAGAGGGACCTCTAAGGGGAGGTATTGGAGCTGAAATAACTTCTTTGATCAATGAAAGTTGTTTTGACTATTTAGATTATCCTATAAAAAGGATAGCTTCAAAGAATATACCGATTCCGATGAGTGGGCCTATGGAAAAAGAGGTAATTCCTAATGCAAAAAGTGTAGAAAAAGAAATATTGGATTTCCTGAAATGATATTGAAAATGCCGGTAGACCAGCAGGTTATTTTAAAGATTGTTTTTTGCCAACAAGTATATTAAGTAGAGGTGAGATTAAATTGTATGAATTTATTATCCCAAAAATGGGACAGGGAGATCCAGATATAGACATAATGGAGCTAAAAGTCAAAGTGGGTGATTCTATAGAAATTAATCAGCCAATAGTTACATTAGAATCTGAAAAAGTAAGCGTTACATTAGAATCTGAAAAATCTGGCCTGGTCCATGAAGTTTTAGTTAAAGAAGGTGAAACTGTAAAAACCGGTACAGTTGTCTGCAGGATTGAAGAGAGCTAAGCATCTTATTAAAAAAAATGATTGATAGATCCTATTCAGGCATCAATAATGAGTACTAGTATGTTAAATGCACTAAATAATTATTGGAATGAATGTTAAAAAGATATACCATAGTTTATAAATCCAAGGATGGGATCACTGATCCGGGATAAATTTGGATTAAATCAAAATTACAGTAAAGACATTGGAATATTAAATAAAAGGGTTTCAATGGAGGATGATCATTAAATGAGAGAATTGCGATATTTAAAAGCGGTGACAGAAGCATTAGGACAAGAAATGGCCAGGGATAATGATGTATTTGTCATGGGTGAAGATGTCAGGTTAAGCGTAAAAGGTGCAACGACTGGATTATTTGATAAATTTGGGCCCAATAGAGTCGTAGATACTCCAATATCTGAACAGGCTCTTTGTGGTTCTGCTACGGGTGCTGCAATTATGGGATTTAGGCCGGTTATTGAATTTCACACAGCGGAATTTATCTTTTTTGCTTATGACCAGATCGTTGACCAGGCTCAAAAACTGCGGTATATGTCCGGTGGTAGATTAAAAGTACCTATTACTTATTTAGTCACCGGCTCTGGTGCCGGAGGTTCATCTGCGGCTCAGCATTCTGATCACGCTTATCCAAATGTATTACAGGCAGGTATGAAAGTTATTATACCTTCAACCCCTTATGACTTAAAAGGGCTCATGATAAGTGCGATAAGGGATGATGATCCTGTAATGGTATTTTTACCTGCACGTCTCCTGGCCCTAAAAGGGGATGTTCCTGAGGAGATATATTCAATACCTCTGGGTAAAGGTGAAATAAAACATAAGGGGAAAGATATTACAGTTGTTGCTACCGGACATCTTGTACAAATTGCGGTAAACCTGGCAAAGAAATTGGAAACTAAAGGAATATCAATTGAAATTTTTGACCCCAGAACATTGCTTCCACTGGATATTAAAATGCTAAAGGAATCAGTAAAAAAAACCGGTAGGGTGGTTATTTTTGACGATTCTAATAAAAAATGCGGATTTGCATCAGATGTTTCAGCAATTTTAGCTGAAGAATGT
>SDBT01018806.1_pt1 | contig 10848 bp, 11 predicted proteins | sample 2277101 | NCBI WGS metagenome assembly SDBT01 (sample SAMN10404973, study PRJNA504765) | marine sediment metagenome | isolation source: marine sediment core GS10_PC15, 103 cmbsf | place: Arctic Ocean: Southern Knipovich Ridge | collected 2010 | reverse complement strand
TTCTTTTAGTGTAACATTAGTAACAACTCTTGTATTAAGGGGGGCGGGATTAGCTGCAGGATAAATAAAACTCCCGGCTTCTTTATTTAATACAAAATCAGGAGCACCGCCGGGCATATCATCTGTATCAACTTTTAATAATCCTCCGGTCGATTTTTCCATTAAGAATAAATCACCACTTGCAGGGGTAGCCTCAACAGCCATGTTAGTAATTTGTGAATCTCCACCCTTGTCTAAAGCTTGAGAGCTTAACTCATTTATATCTGCTGCAAGGTTTAAATTAGTACTCGTTCGTGTCGGAACTATTTTATTCGTATCTGCCATTTGTCAATCCTTATAATTTTATACTCAGGCTTCATATTCGTGCAATCCCAAATAAAAATCTATTGTGCCTGTGTTTATTGTAGGAATAAAAGCTCTTGCCCAAACTTTTATACCCATATCAAATCTTCTGTCCTGCAAATCAATTGGCCCCACTTCTGAAGTACCGCCACCGGAAATTAAACCAATTTCAGTATAATCACCAGCAGCTAATGCAGCAGCTCCTGAAGCTCCATAAGCTATTTGAATAAAATAAGTTTGAGTATTCCTTTCATGGGATTCTATCATAATTTGTCTTCCATCAAACTTTAAATTTCCGGATATTCTCGGGGTATCGGCACTTCCTACAATTTGAACCCAAGATCCCCAGTCATTATTTCCTGCATCTATCCGAAAAGCAGACACACCACTTCCAATAGAATCGGCTACATGTGTTTCACCTGAAGCGCTGGCGGCTGCACCAAGCCAACGTTCAAAACTATGAATATGCCTTTCAATTTCATGGACTTTATAAGCTAATGAACCGCTAACACCCAAAAGTCCATTCACTGCAAGGTTATCTATTTTAGCTGTTTGACTTGCTAATAATTGTACTGTTTTACTACCCATTATACCTCTATGTATTGCTCACGCCGAATGCAGTAAGGTCGTATGAAATATCATTGCCGCTTGAATTTGTCAAAAATACCGCGGTGATAGGAAACTTGTCAAGTGTTTTAGCAACACCTGCTCTAATTATAATATTATCATTCCCTACTGCGTTAAGTTTAACAATTAAGTCATTCCCGCTTCCCGCCGTTTCATTATTGATTATCTCCACACTGGTTGCCTCAGATATACTTCCTAAATTCACTTGATGATTTATTGTAGGGTTCACTATAGTTGTATTCTCTGTTGCGTATATATCACCGTCTATCGCTGGTAGTGTATATCCCTTACTCTCTAAACTCGCTCTAGTACTCATATTAATCTCCTTTTATATTTTAAATAATATTATTTCTTATAACACTAACATCGTCATCACTACTATTAACAACATACATATATCGTCCGTCAAATGCGATTCCCGTAGGCGCACTCCCGACTGCTATATCTGCCCCGACTTTTGTTTGTGTAACTGTATCTATAATACTAACATCGTTATCGCTTCGATTAATAACATACATATATCGTCCATCAAATGCTATTACGGCAGGATTACTTCCAACTGCTATATCTGCTCCAATATTAGTTCTTGTAGTAGTATCGATAATACTAACATCATTGTCAGCACTACTATTAACAACATACATATATCGTCCATCAAATGCCATTCCAATAGGTGAACTCCCAACTGCTATATCTGCCCCGACTTTTAACTGTGTGGTCGTATCGATTACACTAACATCGTTATCTAAATTATTAGTAATATACATATATCTGCCATCAAATGCTATATTCTCAGGCGCATTCCCAACCGTTATATCTCCCCCTACTTTTAACTGTGTGGTCGTATCAATAACACTAACATTATCATCACCATTATTACAAACATACATATACCTGCCGTCAAATGCTATTCCTCTTGGATTACTCCCGACTGCTACATCCGCTCCAATATTAGTTCTTGTAGTAGTATCGATAATACTAACATCATTATCAGCTAAATTAATAACATACATATATCGTCCATCAAATGCTATTCCTGTAGATGTACCCCCGACTGCTATATCTGCCCCGACTTTTGTTTGTGTAACCGTATCTATAACACTCACGTCATTATCATTTAAATTAATAACATACATATACCTGCCGGCAAATGCTAATTGCCAAGGATTATCTCCAACTGCTATATCACTTATTTCAGATGCAAGTTTTAAAATAGGTTTTTTTAATGCAATAGCATTTATTGGATTTACAGATAAGTCTACTTCTTTAAATATAACATTTTTAACATTTCTTAAATCAAATGCATATTTAGTATAATAATTATTTTTTAGAATTATATTATAACAGTAGTCTAAATAATAATCTTTATAAAGACTTGTAGAATCTTGGTTGCCATCAAACTTACTATTTATAATAGTAGATTCGTCTGTGTATTCAAACTTTAAAAGCTCTACACTACCGGCTTTTCCATTGCCGTATAAATCAGCTCCGATAATCTTTATATTGACAGTTTCATTGCCCGAAGTATTTACGCTCTTAATACAATAATTTGTATCACTTATTCGATATATTTTAGCACCGTTTTCAAATCTTAATGTAATATTATTTTTTCCTGTAAGGTCAACCTCTTCATAATAAATACCTTTTCCAATAAATATTTCACCTGTAATAATCTCACTAACAGCCTGTTGTATTTTCCATTTATACTGCCAACGTCCTTCATCATTAAACCAGCACCCTTGGTCTCTGCAATCGGTTGCCGATACAGTTGTTGTTGATACTGTGAGATAATATAAAGGTTTTTGCGTTATCGCTATATCAGGGAATACAGGGTCAGCACTTTCCGTACCTACTACAATGCTTAAAGTAGCATCAGAGTTAATCACTACCACATCAAGTCTGGAAGTAGCTGAAGTTAAAGACACGCTTGCACTTGCAGAGGCGTTCCATTTAACATCAATACCGTTTACTTTAGCTTGACCGGCCGTTACATTGACAGTGTTACCAGTGCTTGATACAGTACATATCCCGCCGTTTTTAATATAATTAGCTTGACCATACCAATCGGAGTCTAATCGTGCTTTAAGATTATCATCGTAAGGACGGGCATCCGAAGTTTCTGCGTTTGTTGTCCCTATGCTTACGGCAGCAAGTTCATCTATAGTTTCATTAATTTTACTTTTTAATGCCGCAAAATTTTCCCTTAACGGATATGAATCAGCGTCATCTTGTATACCTATTTCATAAATATCTGCGTTTGTTAATTTACTCATATAAACCTCAATTAAAATCTGTATTATTATGATAAGTAGTTAATGCAAGTATCTCAGATTGAGTTGACCCAATAGGGTATTTCGAATCATAAAATATTCCCACATCTAACTTCCAAGTAGTAGAATTGCCGTATAAATTCCTATCCCATACAATAGCACCTTGATCGCTCCAATTTCTACCCGTGTCGGTGAGCTTAAACATACTGCGTTTATCTACTTCCGAGTTTATTACATACTCAATACCCTTAACTTCAAACAAAGAATCCTCAAGCGTATCCTCACTTAAAAAAACCACTTGGTCATTCATTTCAACTAACATATTCAAATAATTACTTGTTAAATCTATATCGTAAGCAGGAACTCCAAACTCTGATATTTTATCCTCTGCCGTTGATTTACATTCAGCATTTGATATCATTAAAGGATTAATCGTTCTACTACGGAATCCATTATTGGCTTCTATGTTATCAACGTTAGCGGCCTCTCCCATATATGTAGGTTCTCCACTTGAATACTTACATCCCCAAGTCTTAACCGTAACATTTATCAAGCTTCCAAGAAGTGTATATACTGCACTTGTAGGATTAAACTTTACACTATCTATGTACCCGTCCCCGGCATTTACAGTAATTATCCAGTATTTAGCCATTGCGTTACCAGACCATGTAGCTGTGTGCGCACCGCCTGAAAGGAAAGTGTCTTCACTTAACTCTTCTAAAGCACCTAGTACTTTTTGATTCGTTACAATACCGAACCGTTGTAATTGTTTATTCCCTACAAACTTTTGATTAGCTTGCTTATACCTTTTGAAACTAAACACCCAGTCTGCAAGATACCCTGTCGGTCTCGCTTCTACATACATGACATTCTGATCGTCTATTCTCATACGATAATCTTTTCCAATAATAGTCATTATGTCTTCAAAGATAACGTCAATACTTTCTTCGTCTCCATAACCTACATCTAAAGTTCTATTCCCATAAGAAGAAAGACTATCTATACTAGTACTTGTATAAGTTATCCCGCCCAAATCACATAAAGTTTTTATAAGCGCGTCTAAAGATACCCCTGCAGATAAGTCTTCTATATTTTGTTTAGTCTCTAAAGCTTTCTTATAAGCATTTCTACCGTTACATTTAATCACACTTATTTTCGGACTCTGTTCATCCGGGAAGCCAGGATCATCTAATAAAAAAGTTCCTAATAATGTCCATTCAATATGTTCTTGATAATAAAACGTTAAAGAATTAATTTGAACGTCAGTAGATAAATCAAATATTTCATATATAACAGCAACCCATAAATATCTTCCACGTTCCTTATTTATAGTGATAGTAGCATCCCCATTTACTAAAGACCCTCCACTAATCCATCCTGAAGAAATCCCTGTTGCTTTCATTTCATTTTCGTCATTACCGACCTTATACCATATCGTACCTTTAGTAGAATTGGCGTTTATAACAAACTTTGTAAACTTTTCAGCAAATTGATTTTCCCTATCTATCTTGAATAAGCAATATGCATCCGGGGAATAATTAACGCTACCATACTTATGAGCATCATAATATGGAAACCAATCTGTAAAATATATATCAGCATTCCCAGCCGTGTTGGATCTATCGATATTTATAGTTGATACACTACCACCTGAATTTAATGTAAACTTTGTATAAAAAAGATATGCAGTAGCAAGGTTAATACTTTTACTCGATTCAGTTGTTAAGCTCTGTAAATACTTTCCGTCATAAAACTTAACTACTCTATCCCTTACAAGTACATCGTTTAAATCACTGTCAGTATTCTTTGGAGAGTATATCCCGCCTTTATTTATTACATGGAACTCGCATTCAGCAGCAGCGGGGTTATAAGCAACATTAGCATATTTCGGAGGTTCAGAATATTTTTTAATTTTTATAGGATATGTTAAGTCATCAAGTAATTGATCTACCCCGTTGTCATCTACGTAATACGCTTTAGTATAAGAATGGCAATTAGAACCTTTTAGCTTTTGTTTAGCTTCGTCAGTCCTTGCTACTGTGCTTAAACTTTTCATAACAAATTAACACTCGCTATAGTCATATCAAATTTATATACTATGCCATCACCGGCTGTATTCTTAACTTCATTTATCTGTAAACCTATCTTGAAGTTATTAGTCGTATTAATACTTGAATCATTTGCAAGTAATGAGGGAGCTGTTGTATACTGAATATAATAATCAGCAGATCCGTTTGTAATAAGATCATTAAAAGATATGTATAATGTTTCAGGTAAATTCATTTCATATATTTTAAAAAACCGTTTACCTTGACGTATCTGTTGTTTTAGTTGACCGCCTGCACTTTTCTCCTGAGACATTTCTAATACATAAGCAGGTTTTACTTGACCTGTATCACACGCTTCGTTTGTGTTAAAGCTTACCTCATTATCACTGGAATCGAATATCTTAAATGCTACAGTACTCAAATAAAATTCCCTCCCGAGCTTCGTCTTTTATCGACCTGTTCATCAAACTCATCATTGCCTTGTATATTCATATTTTGAATATTATAAACTTTCCCATGATTATCACTATTATTTGTATTATTATTTATACTGCTTGGATTATTGCCTCTTAACATACCCGCTGTTGTTTGTGCATTATGAACTCTCGCACCGACTGGTAACGATACACCCTCAACACCGTTCTCACCTACTAAAGCATTAACAAGTCCGCCTCCTGCAAACTGTGGCAATGGAGGACGTGGAGCTTGCGCTATAGCAAGTTGCTGGGCTATACCAGTGACTAATGAAAATGCACTCCACGGCAACCCAAATGTAGTAGGTGAAGCTTTGACTGATTTTATAATCGCCACTGCTGTATCAATACCGGCTTCAGAATGCGCAATTCCTTGGTTGAGTAAATATAAGGCAATAGCAGCTTTAGCAATTTCTCTTTGAGCTTCTTTATCATCCGTTGCTGTATCTTTTATATTTTTTTGTAATATAGTATTTAACGATGTTGATAAGCCACCTATCTGACCGGTTACCCATGTTGATCTATCAAGAAATTTCTGTAAATCATCTATCTTTTTGTTTTTTATATCTTCACTTATTTGTTTTGATACCTCACCCGCTTCCTTTTCAGATATACCTAACTGTAAATAATGTTCGGCAAGTAATATTTTAAAATCTTCCATTTCTTTAACAGTTTTTTCTTTTTTTGCGCTTGCCAATTCTTTTTGAAATATATCAAGAGTAAGAGCAGATTCTTTTAACTGTTCGGCTGTTAGTTTAATCCCCTTTATTGTATCTTCATTACTTTCGTCTTCAGTTTTCTTTTTCTTTTTAGCTTGCTCATTCCAAATCTTATTTAAAAAGTCAGCCAATTCAAGTGCGTCTTTTTTTACATTACTTGATGATTCTTTAACTATATCACTAAAATCTTTTACAGCTTTCTTTAATGTTTTATTCTCAATGCTGTCATTTAAACCTTTTGCTCCTTTTTTTGCTTTTGTAAAAAACTCTGCAGCTTTAGTTGTAAGTTCTCCAAATAAGTTTTTACTTAATTCTAAAACTTTACGAACAGCTTCAAACTTCCCTACAAAACCTTTGACTAAAGTTCCTAATAATTCAAATCCCGCTTGACCTACTTTAAACATAAACTTTAGTCTTTCTATTAAGAACTTAACTGCAAACCTTACAACTACAAACGCAGTAGCCAAAACCTTACCGGTATTAGCCATTACTTTCATACCTTCATCTGTCTCAGTCAATGATCTTAAATCTTTTAATACAATATTAACAATAGGGACTAACTGTTTTCCTAACTCGACTTGTAAATCTTCTATTCTCGCTTTAAATATACGTATTTGATTAGCTGCATTTTGGGAGGTACGAGCAAAATCCCCGATTGCATTTTTACTCTGTCTTTGTGCTATGGTGAGGGTTGCTATTGCTTTCGCTTGACGTTCGCTTTCAAATGTTAAACCCTTGGCTCTGTCAATAGCCATTTGTTTTTTAACATCTACTTCAAGTATAGATATACCCAAAGATTTAACCGACTCTCTTTCTCCCAAAAGGGCTTTGGTCAAAGCCTTACTTGCTCCTTCCGAACCACCTGCGAAATTTGTAAAACTGGCCAGATCCGCCGCAAGTTTATTTGTAGCTACGCTCAAATCAAGTGCTGCTTTCCCAGTAAAGCCAAACCCCGTCAAAAGATCTCCTGTATCACCGAGTAATCTTTTAGCAGCTACTCCCGATAACCCAAAATCCCTTGATAAATTCTTTGACGCCTTCTCAGATTCTTTACTAACATCTTGGAATACTGTTTTAAACTTACTTATAGTTTCCTGAGCGTCAATAGCTTTTTTTGTTACTGATATTAATCCCGAAATTATTTTCTTTACTATGAAAGAAGCGGCTGCAATCTTTAATAATTTTCCAAGTTTAGATGTTTGTTTATTAGTTTTTTCAGTTTCATCACCTACACCACCTACGCCTTTCTTTAATTTCTTTACACCTATGATAGCGCCTTGATCGTCAAATACTAATTCTATCTCTAATCGTTGTTTAGCCATTAGCCATTCCCATGAATTTTCTTATATTGTCTTCACTCTTATTCGCTTCGGATTCTTTCTTACTATTATAATCCTGAGCATCCAGTCTTTCGTTTTCTCTTATAATAAACAAATTACACCTTATATGTTTTAGTTGTTTAAGCTGGCTTTTGATCTTTCTCGAAACTTTTTGTCCGCTTCCATTAGCTTCTTTTTGTATGAATCCCAGTCTCCATAATTGCTCGATACGGTTTGTAAATGAGACTTCGTATTCGCTCCAATTTTGTTGAATAGCAAAATTGCGTTTTTTTTTACCCCATCAAAATTGAATAACCATAAATATATAAATATAGTTAAATCGTCAATCGGCCTTGTACACTTTTGGTACCTCTTCCAACCGACCCACCATTTAATTATTTTCATAAGTTTAAGGCTTTTATAAAATTCATACCTTATATTTATGTCTTTAAATAAATGCGCAATAGCAACTGACCTTTTTTCAACATCTTCTTTTGTATTACACGCTTCTATATCAGTTACTAAAGATTTCACTTTTTCAAGTAATAGTTTTTCATCGACTTTCTCTACACTATTCATTTGATTTAAGCAATAGTTTAAGAACTTCTCACGCATAGGACTAAGAACTGTATAAAAATCCCATGAATTAACCATTTGAATAGTAATAGAATGCAGACCGGGCACTTTTATAACTGCTATAGGGAAGTCGTTTTCGTCATCGAGAATCTCTATATCAGTTAATGCCCGGAATGCATCGCTTAATGTATTATATTTATTCGTCATCTACGCTTCGATGTACAAACTTGGAAACGTTGCTGAGTCTGCCGGGTCGTATATAGCTTCAACTACTGTAGCATGTAGTACATGACCTTCACCTGAAGCTACTTCAACGGGATCCCCTGCTTTAGCCTGAGGTATAGTAATTCGTATTATTTTACCATCGTCATTAAAACAACTCTGAAGCCATACAGCTTTTTCAGGTGTATCAGTACCGTCAAATGTAAAAGTAGTCCCTGCTGTTGATTTCGTTCCCGGTAAAGTTTCATCCATTATATTAATGACCGTTTCCTTTATCTGCCAACTTACTTTTAACTCAAACGATGATATATCTTTTCTTACTGTGAAAAGTACACCGTTGGTATTGTTATATGCTTTAGCCGGTATCCATTCACCATTAAAATTAAATCCTATAGCTGGCTCTGTATAGAATGCCGGATTTGCAGGCTGTGAGTCTCCCACATCTGCCATCCATACACTAAACGGGTTCCTTAAAAACCTGCTTATATTTCTTTCATCTACTGCTGACATATTCTACCTCCTGTGGTATCTTTTTTTCAAATTTTGTTAAACTGGATTCTTTATAACAATTATAAATACCAGTTGTATCTGTTATAATATTAAATTGATTTATCATAACAGTAAGTCTTTTAAAATGATCTCTTACCATCATTTCATCTATATATTTTTCATCTTGACCGGTTAAATCACCGATAAAATGACTCTGTTCTTTTCCGTCTACCAACCGAGTATGAAAGTCAAACCCTATAAGATATACTTTATCAAACTTCATAATATGTTTTGCTATTATTAAAGCTTTCAAGCCTGTATTGTCTGAATGACTCACTATAAACCCTACCTGTGAAAAATCATCTAATGTAAAATCATAATGTTCACGGTTAGGAGGGAAATTCATATTAGATATTATATTAACTCCTTCAAGTTGATCTCTATTAGCCATCTTTTTAAACTTTGGAACGAACTCTTTATCCCCGTATACCAAATAGTCTATCTTCACATTTTCAGGAAAAGCGTCATTCACTGCAATTTTAACCATATCTTTAGATAAGTTAAAATCAAACTCATTCACACTTAACCCACCGCCTATTATAAGACATTCCTTGCCTATACCTATATCAAAAAGTTCGTTTACCCGCATGATATATCCTGTGCTGTAATTTCTTCAGTATTAATTTGTATCTGCCCTCTATGAGCAGGTGTCCCAGCGTATACAGCATTTTCTATCCCTATTAAATTTGATGATAAAATAGAAGCACCATCCTGTAAATAGAATCCTTCTTGAAACTCATTAGTCACGCTTTCACATATATCTTCTAAATTTCTTGAAGATTGTCCGGAGCTTTTAAGTGAGTAGTAAACAAAAAGATTCCATAAGTAAGTTTTAGTTTTAGTTCCCGCCCCTAATTCAGCAGGCTGGCTTGATGCAAGCCCTACCATCCATGTATTGATCCGTCCGTCTTTTGCAAACTTGGTGTATATATCCTGCCAATTATCTGTCCAGTATACATAGTCAAACACATTCTCCACACCTGTAACGGTGTTAAGCTTATTCACTAAAGATACACGTAAGGTTCCCATGCTCATTTTACTAATCCCTCAGTTATTATTTTAAGTAATTTTTCACCATTTAACTTAACTTGCCTTACACTCTTATCAATGCCTCTATCCCAGAAGTCATTCTTAAACCCTTTCTTACCGATTGACCGTGCTAATATATAAGCTGCTGACTGCAAAGTAATTTTAGGATAAGATGATTGCATTTTTGCAAACCATGATCGACCTTTTGCAGACCGCCTTATCCAGCCTATTAAAGAACTACTTGGAGGCGGTGTTGCTCCGGGCTTACGTCCTTCATTCAACACCACGGCATAATCAACACCCGATATAACTCTACCTATAAGGTTATCTCTCTCGGTATGTATAGAGTTTCTTAACTGCCCTTCAAATACAGGAGCTTCAACTTTAATATTGCTTTGAATAGTCATTAATGATTTATCTAAGTATATGTTGATGTCTTTACTAAACAACGCTTTTGCTTTTACGGGATCAAACAAGGCTGTATTAGGAACTTTAAACTTTAACTGCATTACTCGGAGTTCCTGTCAAAGAACATATCTTGACTAAAATCTATTTGACCCTCAACACCGCTTACGTTGTTAATGATCTCTTCATTATACTTTTTCATCCAGCGTTTAGCTTGACTCTGCCATTCGGCTGTTCTGCTATCAAATCCGGGCATCTGAATATTCGGT
>SDBT01018805.1_pt1 | contig 10848 bp, 7 predicted proteins | sample 2277101 | NCBI WGS metagenome assembly SDBT01 (sample SAMN10404973, study PRJNA504765) | marine sediment metagenome | isolation source: marine sediment core GS10_PC15, 103 cmbsf | place: Arctic Ocean: Southern Knipovich Ridge | collected 2010 | reverse complement strand
TGGGTGGCTGGGGCATAGCGCAGCGCTGCCCCAGTTGCTTGGGTCCTGGGGCAGCGCTGCGCTATGCCCCAGCCACCCGATTCTCCTCTTCAACAGACTTCACACCATCCCACCCCGTTTGCGCAATATCCATTCGGCGATCAACAACGTCAGGAACAGCGCAAGGACGGGCCACCAATTCCACAGAGGCTTGGGAGGAAGCGTTTCGATGGGGACCTGGCGACCAGGGGGAAGATCCTTGGTCAGCCGGCCGGCCTCGGCGAAGCGATAGTATCGGCCGCGGGTCAGTTGGGCGGCCCGACGCATGACGGCGACATCCATCTCGACGCGTTGCTGCTCGTCGGCCTTGTGGCTTACGCGGAACCCGGCGGCCGGAGCGCGGCCCTCGAGCGCAGGCACAGCGACCCAGGCGTGGTAATCGCCGGGAGCCGGGCCATCGAGCACACCCTGGAAGATCCCTCGGCCGGTCCCGCTTCGATGGAGCCGGATCCGCCGGGTCTTATGGCCCTCGTGTTCCACGACGACCGTCACGCCGTCGTCGGCCTCGGGGGCCATGCGTTCGTCGGTGAATCGCAGCCGCAGCCGCACCGATTCCCCCTCTTCACACTCGGTCGGGTCGGCGGTCAACGTGGCCGAGCGATTTCCGGCTAATTTCGATCGGGCCAGATAGCGGATCGTCTGAATCCAATATCGGCCGAAGTACAAGTCGCCCATTTCGCGGCGCCATCGATAGGTTTCGTTGGTCGCATGAAACAACACCTTCCCCGCTCCGACAAAATGAAGCGAGATCAGCGGCAGCGGCTGGCCGTCGTTGCGTCGGCGCGTCGGGTGTTCGGCCAGGACGCGCCCCGGCTTCAGGTCGTGGACCTCCAACATCCAATAGACGGGCGGCAGATTTCGCCAGATGGTCCGCGTCTCGGCTTGCGTGTTACCCAACTGCATCGTCGGGCCGGAGAGCCCCGTCTCGGTCGGGTAAATCGCCGACGCCTCGGAAATCGGCCGGCTCTCGTCCGGATAGCGGAGGCTTGCAAACTCGATCGGGATCACCCGGGCCAGCGGCGTGTCGCGATAGGCCGAAGGCATATATCGCGAACCGGCGATCAACACCAGCGAGCCGCCCTTGCCAGGCCGATCGACGAACTCGACCAAGTCCTGCATCGCCGCCGTGCTCAATAGGTCGGGATTGGCGTCGCCCAGGATAATGACGTCGTAGGAGAACAGCTCGTCGCGTCGCACGGGAAATACGTCCAGCGCGGACGGGTCCTGCTGGGCATATTCCGGGTCGGCATCCTGCAAGAGCCAGTCCAATTCGATCGTCTCGTCGCGATGCAACACGCGTCGCAGGTACCGATACTCGAAACTCGGATGGGCTTGAACCAACAGGACGCGGATCTTCTCCTTGCGGACCTCGACCGGCGCATCGTCGCGATTGTTGTCGGTCAAGGGCTCGTCTTCCAGCGGCTCCACCTCGACCACATAACGAAACCGACCGACTTCCGTGGCCCGATAGGGTAGACGAACCTGTCTGGGACTGCCGTCCGGACCGATGTTGATCTGCTTTTCGGCCAGGACCTCCGGCTTCCCCTCCTCGCGCAGAACGACTCGGGCCGTCCGCCCGTCGAGACCCGTGCCGGTCACTTGGAACTCGAATTGGATCACGTCGTCGAGGAAGACCAACGGATCGACCAGCAGATTGCTCAGTTGCAGGTCGCGAACCGGGCGGTCGTTTCCCACGCCGACGATGAACAGCGGGACGCCCTTGCGCCGGGCAGCCGCGGCCGCTTGAACCAGCGGAGGCCCCTCGGTGTTGATCCCGTCGGTCAACAGGACGATGGCCGCGGGCGAAGTCCCCCGCAGGTCGTCCAAGACGGCCCGAACTCCGGCACCTAGGCGGGTCGTCTCTCCGACCGGCTTACGGGCTCGGATCTCGTCGGCCAGCGCGCCGGGCTCCGACTTGCGGCTGGGCCGTGGCCCGGTGAGGTAGTAGACGCGCAGCTTGTAGTCGTCGGCAATCGATCGCAACACGGCGGCGTCGCGCTCGGTCAAGTACGTCTTGGCCAGATTCCATCGGGTCGGCTCGGCATCGGCCGATTCGGCGGCCGGGTCGGCTTTCTGGATCCGCTTCTGCAGTGCCTGGCGAATCTTGTCTTCGTATTGATCCGGAAAGTTCATGCTCAACGAGTCGTCGATCAGCACGGCCACGTAGGGTAGACCCGTCCGATGGAGCGAAAGGGCCAGTTGCGAGATCATCAGCCAGACGATTGCCAGCACGGCCAGCCGGATTGCGGCCAGCATCATTCGATAAGTCCGAGACGCGCGGCGGTTTTCGCGGAGATAGATCGTCACGACGAAGGCCACGCAGAGGACGGCGAACAGGAGGGTTGCCCAGGACGGCCATGCCCAGTAGCTTTCCAACCGCCAGACCGTACCTTCCCCGGCGGCGACTTCTAGGCCGAGTAGACGTTCGATCCAATGGGGTAATGTGCCGCTCATGATGCGTGATATCCGAATCGCCAGGCCAGGAAGGTTTCGGCCAACAAGAGCCCCAAGACGGCATAAAGCAAGGTCACGTGGATCCACTCTTGACGGAGGATCGGTCCCTCGGCCGTCGGTTCGCCGTCCTGACAGGTGGTCTGATGGCCGAACGGAACGCCCGCCCAAATCTCCTCGCGCAGCCGGGCGACGCTCAATTGGGTCAGGTCGCTTTCCGCCGTGTCGACGTTGACGGCGAAGTTCCATGTGCGGTCGATCGGCGAGGTAAATCGGGCCGTGTAGAATCCGCTGATCGTCGTCTCGTCATAGGAGAACGTGTTGTAGTCGCCGTCGGCCGTCAGCGGCACGTCTCGGCCGCGTCCGTCGGGTCCTTGCAGCGAGAGCGTGGCGTCGGTGACCGGCGAAGCGACCGATGCCCCGATCGTCCGTCCCACGGCGACGTTTCGTTGATCGAGTTGTCCCGCGATACTGAAGGCCACCAATTCCTGCACCAGCGGCACGTAGCCGGGCAAGACCGGCAGATCGGTCCACGAAGTATCGGCCGAGGTCGCCACTAGCACGACATGGCCTCGGCGGATCGCTTCCTCGACAATCAGTGGATCGCCGCCGGCGCCGAGAACCACCCTGGCACCGGTCTCCTTCGACAGGATCAAGCGGAAGTAGCGGGCGACCCCGGCGGTGAGCAGCCCGGCTCGCTCGTGGTCCTTAAACGTCGCGATAATCGGATGGCGATAATCCAACGGGTCCAATCGCTGGACGACCCGATCGACTTTCTCACCCAATCGGGCCGGCAAGATGCGCCCTCGCCCTTCGATTCCCCCGCCGAGTTCCCGATTGTAGCGATCGGCCGAAACTTGATCGCCGAGGAAGAAGACCAAGACACCGCCGCTGCCGAGGTAGCTCTCCAAGAGCTGTGCTTCATTGGCCGTGAATTGGGCCACGTTGCAGAGAAATACGCAATCGAAATCGCCCAGGTCGTGTTCTCGCATTGCACTCTCGGACGCCACTTCCACCTCGACGGGGGCCTGGCGCAAGAGATCGCGAGTGGGGGCGAGCGCCAAGGCCAGATAATCGGTCGCCGAGCCGAACGGCCTGCCCGAGGGATGACCATCGACGCACAGCACGCGAATCGACTGTCGAATCGGAATCGAAAGAAATCGCCGGTTATCAATCTCCAGCAAGTCGCCGCTGACACGCACCTCGACGGCATGATCGCCGGGCGTTTCGAAGCGGTGCGAAAACTCGACGGATATTTCTTCCGCCGGTGGGAGGTCCTTCGTGCGGCGATCGACCCGGCTTCCGTCGACCCAAAGTTCGATCTCTTGGTCGGCATGGGCACGGCGGCCGAAGTTTCTCACCGTGGCCCGAAGCGGCACGTTTTGGCCCAAGACGGTGACCGACTCGACCGATTGCAGATCGGTAACCGCGATGTTCTCGGCGATCGGCTGCCCGACGTCGACGATCATCAGATCGGCCGCCTCGGCCAGTTTCTTACTTTGACTTCGGAAATCGGCCATAGCGGTGCGGCCCAAGTCGGGTTCCCAGCCGACTCGCCCCAGGTCGGTCAGGAAGTAGACCTCGTGCCGGGTCAAGCCGGGGCCCGCGTTCTGGACGATCCGGCGGACGGCGGCGACGGTGCCGGGCAGATCGGCCGACATGTGTGGCATCTCGAGATTCTGGATCTCTTCGAGCACTTCTCCCGGCTCCAGAGCCGGTGTGCCGACAATGACCTTCGGGGGATCGGACATCAAGACGAGCGTGAAGGCGTCTCCCTGGCGCCCCTGCTGGACGATTTGGGTAGCCAGCAGCTTGGCCCGCTCGAAACGGGTCTGCCCTTCGACTTGGTAAGCCATCGAGTACGAACCGTCGAGGACCAACACGCGGTGGACTCGGCCGCCGATGGTCGGCACGAAACCGATCCTTTCGAGGAACGGCTCGGCCACGGCCAATACGACCAGGGCGATGACCAGCGTTCGGATCAGCAATAGCAGCCACTGCTCGAAGCGGATCCGCCGGCTCTGTCGCCGCATGGCCGCCACGAGATACTCCATGGCCGCCCAGGACATCTCCCGATATTTCCGCCGACTCCAAAGATGGATCAGAATCGGCGCAGCCGCCGCCGCCAGCCAGCCGAGCATCGGCAGGTTCGTGATTCCGGCAGCGAGTGGAGCGGTTGGCAACATGAGCGGGAAGTCGTGATTCGTCGATAGCGTGAATTGTGAAGAGCAAGCAGACTGGGGCCATTACCCCCTGGCGGCCAAGTATCCCGACAGGGCCACTTCCAACGACCGATCCGTTCGCATCTGCACATAATCGATCTGATGCGAGCGGCAATGGCGTTTCAATTGTCGAACATAACGGCCGAACTCTTCCAAATAGGCCTTACGCAGGGCCCTCGGTTCGGCCAACATCTCGGGCAATTGCTCCAGGCCGCGGAACATAGTGACTTGCTGGAAGGGGAAGTCTAACTCGGCCGGGTCGAGTACATGGAGCAAGATCACTTCGTGGCGGCGGTGGCGGAAGTGTTTCAGTCCGGCCATCATGGACTCGACGTCGTCGAACAGATCGCTGATGACGATCACGATCCCCCGCCGTTTCAGCCGCTCGGCCAGTTCGTGGAAGATCGGCCCGGTCGCCGTCTTTCGTTCGGCGGATGATTGCTCCATGACGTGGACCAGTTGTTTGATGTGCGAGGGGTTGCTGCCGGGGCGTACCAGGGCGCGAATCTCCTTGTCGAACGTCGCCAGGCCGACGCTGTCCTGTTGCTGAAGAATCAGATAGGCCAATGCGGCGGCGGCACACTTCGCATACTCCAACTTCGACATGGCCGCCTGCTCGCTCTGATATAGCATGCTCTCGCTCGTATCCAGCAGCAGATAGCACAACAGATTGGTCTCTTCCTCGAACTGTTTGAGATAGAATTTATCGGTCCGCCCGAAGACCTTCCAGTCGAGGTATCGCAGGTCGTCGCCGGGCGCATACTCGCGGTGCTCGGCGAACTCGATCGAGAAGCCGTGATAGGGGCTGCGGTGGACTCCGGCGACGTAGCCTTCGACGATGCGTCGGGCACGCAACTGGAGGCCCTCAAGCCGTGCCAGGATCTTTGGATCCAAATATCTTGGGGAGTTTTCCATCGGCCGATGCCTCTTCTTCAACCTGGGCCAAGTCAACGAGTCGCTGGACAATGCCGTCGGGTTTGATGCCCTCGGCTTCCGCGTTGAAATTCGTCATGATTCGATGTCGCAAGACGGGCGCGGCCACCGCCCGAACGTCCTCGCAGGCCGCGTGAAATCGCCCGTTGAGCACGGCCCGGGCTTTGGCCCCGAGGATCAGATATTGGCTGGCCCGGGGCCCGGCGCCCCAACTCACGTACTCGCGAATGAAGTCGGGCGCTTGCCCCTTATCCGGCCGCGTTAGACGGACCAGTTGCAGCGCATAGTGAATTACATGATCGGCCACCGGCACGCGGCGAACGATTCGCTGTAGGTCGAGTATCTTCTCGCCCGAGAGGGTCGGCGTAATCTGAGCCACAACGTCAGTCGTCGTCCGTCGCACGATATCGAACTCCTCGTCTTGCTCGGGATAGTCGACGTACGTGTTGAACATGAAGCGGTCCAACTGGGCCTCGGGCAGCGGGTAGGTCCCCTCCTGCTCGATCGGGTTCTGCGTGGCCAGGACGAAGAACGGCGGCTCGAGCTTGTGTCGCGTCCCGCCGATCGTCAGTTGATACTCCTGCATGGCCTCCAGCAGGGCTGCCTGGGTCTTCGGCGGCGTCCGGTTGATCTCATCGGCCAGAATGATGTTGCCGAAAATCGGCCCGGCCAGGAATCGAAACTCCCGCGTACCCGTCTGCTTGTCCTCCTGGATCACCTCCGTGCCCGTAATATCCGAGGGCATCAGATCGGGCGTAAACTGGATGCGGCTGAACTTGAGCGACAAGGCGTCGGCCAGGCTGCGAATCATCAGCGTCTTTGCCAGCCCTGGCACACCGACCAACAGGCAATGGCCTCGGGCGAACATGGCGATCAACAGCTCTTCGATGACCTGTTGTTGGCCGACGATCACCCGGGCCAATTGCTCGGTGATCAGGCGATACGCCTCGTTGAGTTCCTCTACAGCCTTGACGTCGTTGTCTTCGAGCATAATGTCGTCGTGGGTTGTCGTTACGTGAAAAGAGTTTCAAGGTCCCGCTTCAAGCCGCACACTAACGTCCGCCCCCGTCACACTCCCTAGCCGGGGGCTAACAGCCCGCGGAGGCGCTTTCGCAATCCCTTCTCCTCCGGTTGTCGGCGGCCCGCCAAATCGTCGCATGGCGATCAGCTCGTCGGGCGTAGCAATCAGCAGCCGTCCGTCGCCGGCTACTACCAGATTCCCGCCACGTGCGCCACGAGCCGCCAGATCGATGACCTTCTTTGGCTCGGCCGTCTTTCGATCGAACGTGTAGATCTTCTTCTCGGTCGGCCAGAGAACCTCATCGCCGGCGATCAGCCCGCGTCCGAAGGGGGCCAGTTTAGGGCCGACGGGCCAGACATGGTGGATCCGTCCCTGCCGCTCGCCCTTCAGGCCGATCCAATAGACTCGCCCACCGGCAGCGATCAGATGGTCGTCGGTCGTGCCCAACAGATGCGACACATCGCCGATCTGCGTACCCGACTGCCCAAGCATCTGGCCGGTTGCCGCATCGAATGCAAAGATTCGTGGGCTGTCGGCCGGCGCCACCAGCAGCATGCCCCGATGGAACAGGCAGGGACTGGGGTCACGGTTCCAGTGGGTGGCCAGAGTGCCGATGTTGCCGTCCGAGACACGCGGATAGAGGCTGACCCAGAGCAGCCGGCCGTCGTGGATCGAGACGGCCGCCACCGCGCCGAGATTCGTATTGTAGTAGAGCGTTTCTCCGACCAGCGTCAGCAGACCGTGCGTATTGCGATACATGGCCCCTTGGGCCGGACTGTCGGCACCGCAAATGAAACGTCGCCAAAGTCGGCGGCCCGTCCGTGCATCGAAACACGCCACATGGGCTTGCGGGCGCATGTCGTCGCGGCGCATCGCCACATAGACGTGGGTCCCGTCGGAAACCGGCGATCCCTCCATCGAAAAACCGGGGGCCGGCGAAATCTTCTCCTTGCTACCCAACAGCCGCCCCTGCACGGCCAGATCGAGCGTGACCAGATAGCCGGGCGAACTCGAGTCGGTCCGCTGCTGCGGACGGCCGGTCCACGAGTTTCCCATTCGGGCAAAGAGCTTGCCGCCGGTTACGGTCATCGTGTGGCGCGGCGTGCCGAGTGTGTTCGATCGCATGAACAGACTCGCGACCGGCACGTTCAAACCGATACGGTAGAACGTCGGCGTGTCGTCGGCCGTCTCCCAGGCTGGCTTGCCCGAGTCCAGACGGACGGCCATGATCTCTCGCGCGTTGTTGACCAACACGAGATCACCGATCACCACCGGATAAGCACTCGGCGGCGTGCCTTTCTCCGGTTCGATTGGCTGGATGGGGATTCGCCATGCGACCTGGCCCACATCGGTCAGCTTCGGGGCCGTGTGATTCCGGGTCGGATCGCCGGCAAACGTGGGCCAATCCACATGGGCGTGCGTATCGGGCCAAGTGGCACTCCCGGCCAACAGGGTGGCGAGCGTCTCGACATAGTTCACGTCGTCGCGCCCGGCGAGTCTCCCCCGGGCGTCGGCGTGCTGCCGTTTCAGTTCGGCCAGATCGTCGCGCGCTCGCGAACGATCGCCTTCGAGAATGGAAACCAGCACGAGCCTCGCGCGAACGGCCGCCAGATCCAAGTCGGTATCGGGATAGCCGGGCCATGTTCGCGGCCGGTCGTCGGGAAGATCGGCCGGGATGATCCGCTCCCAATGCCATCGGGCCAACGTGGCGTCACCCCGCTCGAGCGCCATTTCACCCAACGCCAGCAGTGCGTCGTCGCCGAAGCTGCCGGCGAATGCCTGATCGACGACGTTCCGGAGCAGCCGCCGGTCGCGCCGGGCCATGCCGTCCTCATACCACTGTCTGGCCGAAGCGTCGGTCAACTCGCGATAACGACGAAGTCCCTCGGCCGGCAACGCCGCAAATTGCAGGTGGCAGTAGTCGCGAAGATTGACGTAGCGGCGCTGCGTCACACCGATCACCTCGTCCTCGGCGCCGGCCATTACCTGCAACAGCGTTTCGATAGCCTCGTCCCACTGTCGGTCGGCCAAGTAGGCTCGCGCGCGCTGCAGATGGGCCAACGTGGCGCCGGCGGCCCGGTTTAACTCGACGGTCGCGGAAAGGTCGAAGTGGTCGGTGGGTACCAACGTGCCGAATTGGGCATGCGCCGACGACGCGCCGGCGGAGAACCCGATCACCGCGGCCGTCAGCACTAGCACGATCCACACGACACGATTCATTCGATTTCCCTTCAGAAGGGTGCCACTGCCGGCTCGTCCAGCAGAGCTTTGCGGTGGCACCCCAGAGTTCATGGTGGGCAGCACCCACCCTACTATTCGCCACGTCGGAGCGGGAGTATTCCGACCCCTCAAGTATAGGGGAGAAGTCGGCTTCGCAAAAGGGAGGCCTTGTCGACCTATTGAAAAAGTCATGTGCCACTGCTTGCTTTCAAGCAGTGCCGGCGAGTGGGGCCTGAAACGTCGGCAGCAGCACTGCTTCAAAGCAAGCAGTGGCACACTTGTCCGAACAGGCTGCCGGCGAGCGTAGCGACCATTTCCTGGCAAAGCCTAACGATCGACGGCTGCCCGCAGTGCGTTGATATTGGCCGTCGAGACGTCCGGGGGTGTGCCGCCGCCGACCGACAGGATCAGCCGCCGATGGTCGTCGATCGAAGCGAGTGCCTCGGTCGCACTGTTGCGCACCTCCTCCGGTGTGCCTAGGGCCAACACGTCGCGAGGCGGGACATTCCCCAGCATGGTGACCGACTCGCCGGCCGCTTGCCGCATCTCGCCCAGGCCGTGCTCGAAGCTGAAGTTGAACAGATTGAACCCCATCTGATCCAAGTACTTCGCGGTGATCATCCCATGGCAATCGTTGTGCAGCGCCTTGACCGGCACGTCGAGCGCATTGCCGATCTTCTCGAAATAGGGTAAGGCGAACTCCTGGAAATCCTCTTCGCCGAGGAAGCCGATCAGATCGTCCAACACGAGCAGCCCGTCGATCGAATCGATCGCTTCGGCCTGATGTTGCAGCCAGTCGACGATGAAATCGGTGACCAGCGACATCAGTTGGTGGATCTCGGCCGGCTGGGTCCTCACCCCGATCAGCGTCTCGGTATGGCCCAACAGATAGGTGGCGATGTTCATCGGGCCGCGGGATGTGGCGAAGCGAATCTTATGGCCGGCGTCCTCGATTTCCGATCGGGTATGCTGCATCCGCTTGATCGCGAAGGGACACATCCCCTCGCGGCGGCAATCCGGTTTCTTCAGCCGTGCAATCTCGTCGTAGTCGAAGAGCATCTTGGCGGACGACGGGAAATCGTTTTCCGGCCAGACGCATTTCGCGCCGAACGCCGACGGCTCGGTACACATGCCGTATTCGGCCCAGAAGCCGGGCAAGAACATCACGTCGGGAAACTGCCGCACGGCCTTCAGATTGGCGGCGACCCAAAGCCGATCGTCGGTGAGATATTCGAGGATCGACATCCCGGCCCAACCCGGCAGCCAGGGACAGTCGATGATCAGGCCCACCGGAAGCGGTTCGACTTGCTTTCCGGCCAATACGTCGAGCAACACGTTCCATTGCTGGTCGGTCATGGTGATTCCCTAGACTTTGTAGGGTGGGCATTGCCCACCATGGGATTGCTGCTTTCCTCTGGGTTCTTGGTGGGCAGTGCCCACCCTACAAGCTGGCTATCCCGGCCCGCCGCGTGATCGGACGTAATGGACGATGTCCCAGATTTCATCCGGCTTCAGGGCCCCGGCGCTGCCGACGGCCGGCATGGGTGTGCCCTTGATGCCGACGTGGATCCGCCAATAAACGTCGATCGGCCGGCTGCCGCCGTGGAAAATACCTCGAGTAAAGTCCCGGGGGCGAAGTTGCTGGATCGGCAGCCGGAACCGTCTCAAGCACCGTCACTACCCTGGCATCCGCTGTAGGCGACGAGCTGGAGTTTCTCTGCCTCTTAAATGCCGACGGTAGCGTACAGCTCATCGCCTCCAAGAATGGTGCTGCCTCAATCACGGCCGACGTCAGCAGCACGACGAGTAGGCTCGCGGCCATGGATCCCCTCCTTCGAGGTGAAAGGACACCGGATGATACGAGCCGAGGCCGCTCAAAGTTCCCCTCATTACGGCCGGCACTTTTGGGGACGACCATGGGCCGCCGTCCACTCTCAAGGGTGTCCGCCGAACAATGGCTAT
>SDBT01018803.1_pt1 | contig 10849 bp, 18 predicted proteins | sample 2277101 | NCBI WGS metagenome assembly SDBT01 (sample SAMN10404973, study PRJNA504765) | marine sediment metagenome | isolation source: marine sediment core GS10_PC15, 103 cmbsf | place: Arctic Ocean: Southern Knipovich Ridge | collected 2010 | reverse complement strand
AGTCCTTTGAACCAGGCGCGGGTGTCCACACCCATTTTCATTAGTAGTGGACCCATTGTGCCAACGGCCATTGTTCTCTACCTCATACCTAAGTATTGACGGTACATTTTGTTACGTGGGGATATATTTTGACGCGGTGCAACCTTGTCAAGGGTTATTTTGCTGCCCTTCTTCAGTTGCCCACAGGTATTCATAATATTTACCAGTGCCCAACCCTTTTCTCGAAGTTCCCTTTCTAGTTTCCAGGTATTTCCAAGAAGCATTGCGGAGAATTCCTTGGGAGTCATCTTTCCAAACTCCCAAGGTCTAAGGCCTAATACGCCGTACGCAAAAGGCTCTGATTCCTCATACCATTCTTCCCATGCTATGTCAGGGCCTTCGGTAAAGGGAGATCGGGTTTACTTTTAACCTCTTCATCCTCTTCGTCCGCAGGCAGAAATCCTGACTCCTTCATGGCTTCAAGAACATATTCTTCCATGATCACCTGGATGCCCTTGCCTCGATCCAAGAAGTGCTCTTGGAGTAGGTCACCAACGACATCGACGGATAGCTTCCTACTACCACCATGTTTAAGTCCTACATGTACAAGGTGTGTAATCTCCTCAATACCAGGAGACTCAGAGAAGATTGTCATAATAGACTTACCAAAGACCTTCTCCAGATCTCGCATAGCGTTAATGGAAAATCTGAGTGTTCTAACTCTATCAAGGGGAATTGTAACGTGTGCCACGAAAACCTCCTTTCCCCAGCTTAGTATGTGCCTCGTGTAACAGCAGCTGTTATTGTAAAGTCTGCTGTCCAAGATGAGACACCGTCAACAGGTGAACTGATTGAGTAGTTAGACATAAAGCACTCACCTGTGTACTTCACGTCGCCGGTCGCACTACCTTGTGGACCGTATTCAAAAGACTTGGATGTAGCATGACCTACTATTCCTGCAAGAGTCAGGTCTAGTACAGCTGACTCCCATAAGCCGGAAACACTAAATGTGTGCCCAATTAGTCCAATGATGTACGTTCTGTCATCAACACCAAATGTAGTAGTTTCAGGTACATCAACGTCAGCCCCAAAATCCACGTTGTTTGTGTAAGTTGAGATATTTGTTAGTGAATCAGAAGAGTTATCAATTTTGAAAACTGTAACTTTACCATGTTCAAATGCCATCTGTTATTCCTCCTATAGCCTAGCAAAACCGACCATGAAGGTGGCTGGTCCTGTTGCGATAGTCCAAGTTACGTGTACGTAGCGGTCTACATTGCCTGTAACAGCAATCCTTTCTGATGTAGGAGTACCAGAACCAGTAACTGTAAAACTAATTAGGTCTGCCCAGGCAGAATTATCAGGGGAGTCCTGAATTTTCACCAGGATAGTTCCTGTTACAGCCGTTACGTGCAAATGTCCTACGCCACCACCAGTTGTTGTCGTAGCTGACGAATCAAAGCTCGTTTCAGTATCTGTCGCAGTTTCTGCCCCCAAGTTATGCAAAGAGGCTCCATCATGAAGGCCTGAGGTGCATTGGATATCAGAAGATACCGTAATGACTCCATCTACCGGAGCACTAATGGAATAGTTTGTCAAAAAGGAGCTTCCAATATATACAGGATTACCTACTGTTGCTAGATTAGGAGCTACTGTGATAACTTCTGCTGCTGTGCCAAGTTGTGTAGCAAACTCTTCATCTACAGCGTCTGCACTTCCATCAAAGAAACCAGACAAACTCATACTCCCTGAACGCAACCCACCAATATAGGTTCTGTCATCAACACCATACGTGGTTGTCTCAGGAATATCGACATCAATACCAAGATCTACGTTATTGAAGAACGAACTCATGTCGAATTCGTTGTAGTAAACTCGTACATTCTTACCGTGTGAAAATGCCATGATTTACCCCTTAGCCTCGATTGCGCCCTTTTTCAGCCAACCTTTAATTGCAGTTTCCGGCAGTCCTGAAGGCACGTCATCGCCAGGTTCTACACGTTTACCCTTGTAGTTTATGCCTCGTATTGCGATGTATCCTTTTGCCTTAGCTGGCTTTTTCGCCATGAGCTTTGGTGCGACTTCAGCTGTAGGGACATCTATAGAGGCATCCTCATTGTTTATATACTTTTCCATTTCTCCTCCCATGAGTGCCCACAATCATTACAGATACAATGTGTAGACCCTCGTCCCATGGTAGCTAACTCTTGTTTGTCTGTATGCAGGCACCCATGATCTTGGAGCACTGCATCAAGTATGCTGAGAGCTGAGTTAATGTGGTTACGTATCGCTTCCACTGTATGTCCCTCAAGTACTAACTTCTTTCCAGACATCTATTTCAAATCCAATCACCCATCGGCTATTTTCGTCCCGGTCAATGGGAGCCGGGGGGCGGTTTGCAGTTATGTTCAGGTACCGGATACCATTCACTGTTGTATCTACTAGGTTGTGTAATGCTCTATATGCGGATTCTGCTTTTACCCTGGCTGCCTCATAGTCATCCTGTGCTGCCCTGCACAGTATCTGGAGGGCTGGCCGGTCTATGTTAATTGTTCCTAATGAAGCCCCCATGGTATCTACAGGCTGATCTCCAGATAGCTCAACAATGGCCACACAGACATCAGGCTCATCCGGCATATACCCTTTGAACAAGGATGAATCTATCGTACCTAGACCTTGTGTCTGTAGGTGGACGGCTATGTCATCTAGTACTGTTGCCATTACTTTGGTCCCGCTTTAGATATCCATTGAACCCTAACTTTTTGTCCTATACGTTTTGCTAGTCCAGGCTTTGACTTATTGATTGCATTTCTCAAGTAGAATGGGTGCCCAGAGGCTATAGGCTCCTTTGATCTCCAGTGTTTCCACCCAAATTCTTGTGCTTCAGCATAATCAATAAAACGTTTTACACCACCAGTTTTAGTCTTTCTTCCTGGTCCACTACCGCTCCTACTTACACCACCAAAAGTCAGATTATAATTAAAGCCTGTAGCAGTCCTGTTCTTCTTACCTACACGTCCTGATGCCCTTAATCTTCCTGTATCAACGCCTACATGTTTCTTTGCATCTCGGATGATACTCCACATCTCCTTCTGGAATATCCTATCTACCTCAGATGGCCCTTTCTTCTTCAAAGCACCAAACTGCTGGTTGATCTTAGGCATACCTACAAGGTGTAGAAGCTGACCTTTAAACCTTGTTAGCCCAGCCATCTAATTCTCCTGTACCTGACCTGTATAGAGCACAACATGACTTGTACCTTTTAAGTCAGTAAGAGGCTGTACTGCCATGATTTTAGGTACCAAAGGTGAAAATCCTGCAGGGAGTGTCAACCTATACTTTGTAGTAGGAACAGTTTGAGTAAATAGGAATATCTTCCTTGTACTTTTTCGTTCCTGATTCTTCTCATCTCGTACCATGGTTTCAGTATCTTCTATCTTTGCTGTATATGTTACTGCTGCGGAATATGTCTGTTTATTATAGCCACTACCGTCTGTACCAGAAGGTGCCTCAAGTGTCACGGTATGTTTAAATAGTTTTTTAAGTGCGTTTGCGATGGCCATTATGTAGCCTTAGTATGTGCGATACTTTCTGGTGTATCCATGTCTATACGAATTGCTGGTTGCCTTACTGCTGTGTTAGCATTAAGTGCGTCAGAGTCTGCCTGGTATACTCCACCTGCTGATGGAAACATGTGCGCTGAACCTCTTATACGTAACCGGTCAGACTTCAGCTTTAGATCCTCTAACTTCTTATATCGTACCCTTGTTTCACCTACCTCTAATTCCTCTAGACCGTCCTTCTGTTCCTTCTGGATAATATTGTCTATGCATTCAGCAGCTGCCCTCCAAACATTGGCCTCTGTTGATATGACCCATTCGATTTCTTCATCCTCCAGAGTCATGTCGTCTTCAGTGGCACCAGTGTCACCGGACAAGAAACGAACTTTGTCCTTGTCTGCTGTCAATGAGGAATCATAGCTTTTAGTCATGCTAAAAAAAAATGGTAGGGAAGGACAGCCTCCCCCACCGGAAAGACTTAGTTAGCCGCGCCTTGGTAACCGCATTCCCATGCTGTAATACCAACAACTCCTGCTTGAGAGCCACTTGCATTGATTAGGTACATAAACGGTGTAACCACTATCGCATCAGTAAATGTGTATGCTGCTATAGTAGTTGGCGTTGATCCATCAATTTTGTATGTAACAACGCCTGCACCACTAACTTCAACAGTCAGTGTTTTAGACTGAGCATCTGTCCAGTTATTTGTAGTATCTGTTGTAGTTGCACCAGCGCCACCGACAATTGTCTCAATCTTGATATCGCCACTAATGACATTAAGAATAGCCATGTCATTGTAGCCATCAACGGTAGCTTGGTATGGTTCTACCAAATGGAACCCAACAGCACAATCATCTGTGCCTGCAACAACTGCAATAGAAAACGTTACACTTAGAAAGAACGCAGCATCCGTACCAATAGTAAAGATATTACGTCCTCGTGCAACGATTCCACCTGATGTTAACTCCATACCTTCATCATTGGCCTGGTCTAGACCGATATCTAGCCCTGTAGCAGCAATAATGACAGGTTCTAGGAGTGTTTGACTACCTATCATGTGGTATTCAAAGTAGTTCCGATCAGTAAGCAATATATTTTCATCTCCATCTGTTCCAGTAGCTGGAGTATGGTATGCTGCTTTGGTACCAGTAGTAGGTTTATTGTTAAACGTCTCGTAGACGTATTTGTCGTATTGGGTTGTCCTTTGGTTGCCGCGAATGTCACCGACAAACTTGCCGGCCATAGACTTCCCTTTAGTTGCTTGATTGTAAGCCATTATCTCTTAACCTCCTGTTGGGGTTGCACTCGCCCTTTCTTACCTAGAGGTGGTCGGCCCCTTTTGGCTACCTTTTTAGTGGCACCCTTTTTGCCGACAGCTTTTACCTCAGCAACAGGTTTTACCTTTGGGGGTACTATCACAGCAACAGGTTCTACTGCTACTATAGGTACCTTTGGAGGCACTACCTCTGCTTTGGCTTCTACCACAGGTTTGGGCGAAGGAGGGGTAGATCGGTCTGTTAACGCAATGTATTTATGATTAACAAGTTGCGTTTTTAACCTCCAGTTGTCTGCATCAACTAATCGTCCAGGTTTGAGGATCTCTCCTCCATGCCCTTCAAATTTCCTTAATACTACGTACATCTTCTACCCCTTTCCTTTATGCTACCGCTCCACTGAAGAAATAACCGAGATCTGTACCTACGATTTTGTTGTCCCAAGCCTTTTCACCTTCCACACGATCAGCCTTAAGCTTTTGCATACGGAAACGTGAAATAACGGTGTTGGCACCCATACCTTGGCTAATTCCGCGCCATGCAAAAGTGTAACCAGCTGATGGAGACAATAATGCAGGTTGGGGATTAACATACGCTAAGAGCGCATGCTTACCATGAGTAAATGCGTAGGCTGCTGTTCCTGCTTCAAGGTTTGTAGCTTTGATTGACAAAGCGACAAGTATCTTTTCCACACCAAATAGCCTTGCAAGTAACGTCTCTGTTACACCTTCTGAAGAGGTGTACTTGATTATATCAAGGATTTGAGGGTGATGCTTTAGCTTACGGTATACTTGGTAGCCAAGTACTAGAACATTAGGCTTGAAGCCTGTGCTCTGTAGAATAGTTTCTATACCTGCTTCTACGTCATCAATTGGGTCAGACGAAATGTAATCGGACCAAACTTCGAAGTGTGTCCCGCCTGTCTTATCTGTAGCCCATACTGACGTAGTGAACGCATCCGATACCCATTGAATTTCCTGACGAAGCAGGAGCTTTTGAGTAACGAATTCTGTTGCTGAGGCAAAAGGTTGTAGAACTGAGTCGGAATTACGTACTACTTGATCTCCAACATCCTTGTGTAAAGCAAAGACGTCACAGCTGTAGGACGTGGTTCCTAGATTGTATCCGCTACCTGCACTCTCAGTGGCATCCGCCCTGCGTTCTGCTTCATCACGGAACCAATCATTCTTGGTATACACATAGTACTTATCTGTTTGTTTGTCAACAGGTACTAGTGGGAATACTTTGGACGCGATGAAGTGTTCTTGCTTTTGGATATAGGCAACTGAGATATTAGAAAGGACAGCGTCTACATGCGATTCTGATTGAGTAGGTTGTGGCATGATCCCTCCCTTTATGTAGTATGCGAGTAAATACGAGTAGGATTGCTACAATCGAATGCGATAGTCGCAAGTTCGTTTGCATTAGCAGTAGCTTTTACTACTTGTCCTACAAGATATTCACCAGCAGATGAATTAGTGGCAGCTAGGCCTGAAGAATCTGAGCCAACAAGATCTAGCTCATTCAGTCCAGCAGCGCCTTTAGCCTTAGACAGTCCGTTGACCATGATTTCTGCAGTTTGCCCTGATACAGGTTTATTTTGCAGAATGCCAATAACCTTGTCGGTCGTGGCTGCAGCAAGTTCAACGTTTCCTGCTGCTGACATTTTTACGAAGAAAAACTGTTTAGTACTAAGATTAGTGATGGTTTTAATGGAGATTTTCATCCCTGGAATTTCCCAAGCCATGATTAACCTCCCTGTCGGTATTCTGCATACAACTCAGGATTCGCTAGTAGATGTTGAGTCAAGGCAGCTTCTTTGGTAAGAGGCGTATCTGACTTTTCTACCATTTCCTTAACAGTTGCTTCCAGTTTACCGAATACGGACCCTTCCTCTGTTCCTGGAGTTCCAATTTCTTTAAACTCTGTAGACCTAAGGAAAGATTCATTGGCAGCTTTTAGGATTGTCTCCATAGCATTAAAGGTATCTTCAGGAAGTGTTTCCTTCATAACTTTAAGTACGGGACCGAGATCTTCAGACTTACCAGGCAGAGCAGCAAATTCTGTTTCTGCTTTGGTAACAAAGTCCTTAGTTACTCGGAGATCCTTTTCAGCTGCAAGTTCAGTTGCTAACTTATCTGCTTTCTTCACTTGTTCCTCGTTAGCTTTCCACAGAGCTTCGAATTTTTCCTTATGCTCATCAGGAATAGTAGCGAGGATTTCAGCCTTTTTAACCTTTTCTGGCTCAATTGGCTTAGTAAATCCAGCAACACTAGCAATCTTTTTGACGGCTTCTGCGGGTAGTCCGGATAGAGTAGCGATAACACCCTTAACTATTTCTTCTTCTGTAGGTGCTACAGGTTCTTTAACAGGATCTACAGCCGCCTTTTTAGTTGCGTCTGGCATTGTTGGCCCCTCCGTTTGGGGATTAGTATTTGGTGAGGCTTGTATTTGTGAATCCTTCACCTGTGGTTCCTCTTCACTTTTGAGGATTAGAAATTTGCGTCTGTTTGCGGCCTTAGGCACGAAAGAGACTTCTACTGCTGCGATATCGTGTAATGAATGTAGTGCTTTTTCTTCTGGCATATCGTTCCTCAGTAATACTCCCTATTATCATACAACAGATCTACACCTTGTCAAGTGCTAAATGTAGGAGGTGTTATTATAGGGGAGAATATGTGAAGTTATTTTGGTTTAACTTGTCCTGGTTCCATTGCTTTAACGATTGCTTTTGAGACAGATTCAGGTACTATAACAGCTACTTTTGTCACTTCTTCTATCGGCCTTTTATGTACATATGCCCCTATAGAGTACCCAGTATAATCACCTTTCTTCACTTCTTCCCACAGCGCATCCGCATGAATCTTTGTAGTCATAATCCATGAACCCTTTTTTACTTCCTGTCCACCAAGGGTAAAGTCTACAGGTGCAATGTAGCTCTCAACTGGAGTAGCGTCTGCTACCTTTATGTGGCTGTCTCCCATAACTTGCGACTCTTGCATAAAGTAGTGAGCCGCCTTTTCTATTTCGTTAGCACTGGTAATATCACCGTGGGTATCTATTTCATCAGGCTCCATCACGACACCGTAAACAAGTTGTTTATCTGAATCTACTGATGCAAATTTGACCTCGAAGTCTAGACGTTCCTCAATCCTCTCATCCGCCTTGTATACTAGAACACCTTCTTCATAGTCATAACTACTTAGAGTGCCATCACTAAATCGGAGGAATAGATCTGAGTCGTCCTTCCTGTATTGGAGGGTATCTGATGAGTAAGTTTCATCTTGATAGATACTACGATACTTGCGCCAAGCTGTAGGCTTTCCTAAGATAGATATAGCTGCATCTACTGTCATACCTACCGATAGGCCTGTCAAGCTGGCTTCATCAGCTTCCTTTTTTTGTTTTAATAAGTTGTCTCCTAGTTTCTCATCTGCATCAGCCTCGTTGTCATAAGAACCAAATCTCCTTGACTTGTCTGCTGATACCACACACCATTTATCTTTTTCTTTCACGACAACTTTTTCTGTATATTGAACTTCTGCCATTTTAGTCTCCTTAGGGGATATAGATACATATTCGTCATTTGGGGCTATGGTTAGATAAGTAGGTCTATCTAGGTATCCATAAAAGCCCTCCTCTGCCTTGAATAAATTAGGCGCATGCCACCCTATGTTGTCATCCCATATCCAATCAGGGGGTATATCTCCTGTCATTTCATTCCTGTACAAGAATCCACTTCTTCACTAGCTTTTTAGGCTTAGTACCTGTTTCCTTAGGTTGTGGTTTATTAGTTTCCCTTACTGCCTTAATAGGTTTGCTCTGTACAGATGTTTGCGTTGTTGTTCCTTCTTTACCTTCAACTACCTTCTCTTCAGCATTAGGATCAAATACATCAACCACTTCTGCTGGAGGGCCGAGAGGTTCAGGGAAGTTAGCTACCTGTCGGAGATACTTATCAAGGTCTTCGTCAAGGACGAAACCAGCACCGGATAATTTGGCTACATACTCACCTAACTCCTTGAGAGACGGAGTTTCTATAGGACCGAATTCCATCTGCGGCGGTTTCTCTACAGACATCCCATTGACGAGGAGGAGCCTTGGGATTGCGAATCTGTTAAATATAGAGGCAATCTGCTTGGCATACCCCTCCATTGCAACAGAGAACAGCTTGGTCTTAGATGTAACAAGGGCAAATGATCCTACCTTCTCATGCCCAATGAGCAACATATCTGCTAGTAGAGTGACTGCTATTCTTTGGTCCCACCTGCCTATAATCTCCGATGTATCGTACGTACGTTGACCTGCTGAAGCTAGAAGTTCTAGTTCCCATCCAAAGGGCTTTACAATGCCCTCATGCTCGTCTCTACGTATGCTACGGACTATGGTTTCAGCTTGGTTAAGTGCATTCCTGGCCTCATCATCCTTTGTATTCCAGATATCTACACCTTCAGGTGGAGTCATGACGGGGAGGCCTGTTAATTCACGTTCTACACCAATTCCTTCAACTTCCTCTAGATGTTTCTTGAAGTAGTAAGGGCGTACGCTATTTCTAAGTACAGATGTTCCTTCAGGGTTATTTTTTTCGGGTTTGGTGCGAAATAGTATAGAGTTAGCGATAGGGACAAAGAATTCCTGGAACGTAGGGGGCGGTCGTTGCCACATGCCAAGGATGCTACCATTTTCTCCTAATTCCCATCTATCAAGGGAGTCTTGACCACGAAGAGATATTTTCCTCCACCCTATTAGACCATCGTTGTATTTACTATTACGCCTAGGATCCCTATTGAACCCCTCACGCTTCTTAAGTACAACATTGTGGTAACTCCAGCCAAATGGAAGGAATGTTAGAATCGAGGATAATACGTCTATCCAGGGCTGAGATGTATCATCAAGGGCTGTTTTAATAAGGTCTGCTGCCTTTAGCCCCTCATTCGTGTCCTCTCCGGGTACGATGTTTAGGGACGCATTTTGGATCAGTTGTTCTACAGCAAAGAGCATAGACCCGACAATAGCGTCATTTCTACGCATTTCATTGTAGGTAGTGACCCCTTTTATTCCCTTCAGTCGCCTGAGGAACTCCTCATCTATTCGTCCGGAGAAGGACTTTAAACCAGCCGCACCAATTTCAGCAAAGGCTGCTCGTGGAAAAAGTTCTTTCTTTCTAGGCATTTACTCTCCTCCAGTAGGAGATATTATCATAAAATGTCAAGTCTGTCTAGTATCTCATCATAGGAACACACCCTTGTGTACAATTTAGAGAGATCTAGACTCTGGTTCCAGGGACGATCTATGAGGAATACTTGAGCATCTGATCTCTCTGCAATCTGAATGGCATTTTCTATATTATCTTCTACTACACAAGCTCCATTAAGGCTGTGTACTACTGCTGCTTTACTCAACCCACCATGTTGAAGTAGGAATATACCGTGGAAATTGAGTTGGCTAAAGTCCCTATTAGCTGCTTTCCTTGGATCACCTTTATCTCTATAGGAGAGTGCTACTACATTATATTTGGTGCGAAGGGTGTTGACGAAGGCTTCTGCACTTTCATAGGGTTCCAGTGTGATTTCCCAAACATACCGCCATATATTTAACATGTCTGCTTTAGGTATACCAAATGCCCAATTACAGTTGTAATTACAGATGTCTCCTTCTTCAACTCGTACGCCAAACCTCCGCTTAATCTCCTTTATCAATGCCTGAGACGTATCCAGTAATACCCCATCTACATCCAAGAATATGATAGGATCCTCAGCTTCGTATGTCTTTGGGTCGTCCATACAATAACAGTTAGTGCATAAAAGGTTTCCTTCACCATCAGCAAAGAATTTATCTGCGTCAGTATTACAATCGTTACAAGTCATTGCTCCTCCTCATGAATAATCCCATCTTCCCATTCTTCCCCATACATATCAGCACACTCCTCGCACAGATACAAATGGGAGTACTCAAAATACCGTGTAGGTATGGTCCCACATTCTTGGCATTCCATTATTTTGACCAACTCTGATTATAGTAACCTGCCTTACCTAC
>SDBT01018802.1_pt1 | contig 10849 bp, 9 predicted proteins | sample 2277101 | NCBI WGS metagenome assembly SDBT01 (sample SAMN10404973, study PRJNA504765) | marine sediment metagenome | isolation source: marine sediment core GS10_PC15, 103 cmbsf | place: Arctic Ocean: Southern Knipovich Ridge | collected 2010 | reverse complement strand
CGCCGCAGCTTTGACATCGAAATGCTGAAACCAGGCACCCGCCAAATTTCTGAGGCGCGTCGATAAAGGAGCGATCTCGTCTTGCCAATGTAGCTTGCTGAAGTGCGATGATTTGTTGTCGAATTTACCGGATTTCTCCCAGGCTTTCCAAAGCTGACTTTGAGTGAATTCGGCTTCGGTCACGAGCAACCATAGTTTATAGCCGATTATCGATGTTTTGCCATCGCTTTCGTCTATCAGAGTCTCCACATCTGCTTTACAAAATGGTGTGGGTTTGCGGTCAGTTTGCTCAGCGACTTCAGCTTGGGCTTGACGTAGTAGTATCTCGTCACGTTGATGTACTGCGGCGTATGCTCCCTGTGGCGATCCTTCCACGTCAAGATTCATATCCAATACTTCATCAGCAACTCGTGCCGTCTCCGCGGTAAAGACACATACGTTTTGTTGTTCTTCCAGAGCTTTGCGATACAAGAGCTTGCTGCTCTTCATCAGATGCTGCGAAAAGCGCAAAAATCGTGTGAAGAGGACGGTCGTGGGTCCTGGTGAAGCACAATCTCCGACTGCTTCCACCAGATCCGAGAAGTAGTGACCATTCGCATTCAGGTGCCATCCGTAGAGGAGAGAGAAGCAGAAGGCTTGTTGAACATCTTCGACAGGCGTCTCGACAGCCGTTTTACTCGCAGACAAAGAAGATAAGCGCTGCATTTTTAGAGAGCAGAAGCAGCAGCAGACAGGGGAGAAATCAGTAGGCCTCTATTGATTTTATTTAAATCTCTTCTTTTCTTCTTTTCGTCATGTCCAATCCTATGATAGTACAGAAATTGTTACATGAGTTGTTTTTGTCGGATGCTGTATACGAAGCCTCACGAAATATTAATCTTGTCGACGATCATCAAGATATCACTCGTCGAAGTCAGCAAATGTTCAAGCATCGTGAAGACTATGCCAACGACGATCTAACAGACGACGAAGAAAACAAGGAAAAACGCCAACAAACCATGTATCGCGCTACTTCACGCCGAGATCTGCTAACGAAGCGAGACCCCCTAAAACGTTCTGGCGACTTTGCAGGTTGCGATGCTGAAGGCATGGAGTTGTCACACACACGCAAGAAAGCGCGCATCGAGGGATCACAAATGGAGGTTCTTCAATTGGGGCTCGATGCAGCTGAATATGCACGAGCTATTGTCGATCAGCGAAGCGGTGCCTTGATGTTCGCAAGACGAGAAAGCGATGACATGAGCATGCGTAAGATTCAAGACATCGTCAGAACCCCGACGCCATCGCAACTACCTTTGGAGAGAAGTTATGCCGAACAATATTGTCTTCGCACTCCCAACGACGACGGCGAGCCAGCTTGTATCAATCAAACTCAATGTGTCGGTAATTTACTCATGAACAAACAGGCGGCACCGTGCACACTCGTCGCGCTCATTCTTCGACACGAACGCACTGATTCGCTCGACATCATACGAGCACGTAAGCGTCAATGCTTGCTCTGCTATCGCAACACGGCTCAGTGTTTCTGGACGAAATATCTTTTTTCGGCGGAGTGTGCGCCTCCCAACCAAAAATTGCCACCGACGAAGCGCTTTCTACCGTTTTACGAGAAGGTTGATCAAGACGGAGAGTATTCGGTGCTGCAAGCAATAACGGATACACGCGAACGCGTTTTCGGTTTCACGAGACCCATCATGGAATTCACGTTGTCACACTACAACGTAGAAATCGACGCGAATGACAACACCAAAAAGGTAGTAACGCAACATTTACTACAATACCCAGTTAACCTACTCGCAGGTGAGTCGGTTTTTTGAGAAGGGCCGATGATGGACAATTCGAAGTCGACAACATCGGCCCTGTATTTGATCCTGCAAAGGATTTGGCTTCTGAGCGTTTGCGTCACGCAAAACGCGTTAACTATATCAAGGGAAGACGCGCCTTACGCGCTTGTACCATACCACTGGAAGATCCAGCGTACGATACGTTATTTCTCAATGCATCTCTGCAGTTCTCCGTTGCCAGCCTGAGAGATGCAACTGTGATAATCGATGCAAAAGCACCGTGGCAACCACTTCATTTACACGCGACTATGCACAGTTCGTATCAGCGTTATCATGAAACGGTTGCCGCTCTCACAAGCATACAAGCGAATGTCACTCGCATCAGTAATAATGTAACTAATGCGCGCCCCTGGTTGCGTTTGATGGATGAATGGATTTGGCGTGCGCTCTTCATGGACCAACATCAGAAATATGACGATCGCGAACTCAATCAACTCAACGCTACGCCTTTAATTTTTGATCAATCGTTGCCAATCTTCGAACTGAACGAACTTCCCGATATATCGCGCGTCATTTTGCAACATAACAATTGGTGGCGCAAACCCGTGCATTCGAGTACGTCATCCGCCTTTTCTACGCCTGGCTACTCGGTTACCGATGGTTTGACAGCGCAGACGAGTTTCATTCAAACGATCGCGCACATCACGCAGAAAACTCTGCCGGAGGCATGTCAAATGCGTGATTTCGCCACGATTCTCACTAAAAACTGGCGCATGTTATCCGCAGATTGCGTAGAGACAACCGCCGAGAAAACGCAGATCGCATATGTGGCAAGTCGCGTCTTCTTCTTTGTGCGCAGAGTCATCGTCGCTACCTTGCTCGGCATCTTCCCGCGATCTCGCATACTGGCCAACTTCAATTTGCGATATCACGTTTACCGTGACTTCCTTTGGAACGGTGGTTGTTCGCCTGAGCAACTGCGCTTCTTCATCAACGAAAACGAAGACTTTACATTGTTGGCCATGCGTGAATTTCTGTTTTACAGTGTCGATCAAATTCCTGCGTTTGCGACCAAGCTAAAACGCCGCTACCTCTGGGAAACCAACGCTGAACAATGCAGCGCGGCTCTCGATCAATGGCGTGATAATTACGAGCAACTCAGCGCAGATGGTGTATGGCGTGGATGGATCGGTGTCAAATCGCCGATTGTCACACAACAACCTACATCATTGCAGTCGCACATCAACGACTATCTTGCAAAAGCCGACAAACACATGAAACGACGTGGTGCGCGACACATACGCTACACGTTATTGGAGGCGATGATTCGCGCCTTCAACCGTATTGACTGCGCTGCACACGACGTTGAGGCGATTATAACGACGACACAGACGATCATCGAGGATCTTGGCGGTGCTTCATTTCGTCAGACTCTCGTCAATCTGTTCGAATCCGATGAAATGGATCCACTAGTGGACGAGTGGCATCGCCACTACATCAGTCCGTCCTTCTTGCAGATCTACAAAAAGGTGTCTGAGCAATCGATTCGCTATTTGGTTGAAGCCCAAAAACAATACCGTTCGGAGATGAACGGTTCTGGCATCGAAACAGCGCTGAAGAAAATCCACGCAGACTCTTTCGGAGACTATTGCTTTTTGCGCTACTACTATTGGCTTTACCGACAGCGCTCGTGTTTTCGACTCTATGATTTACCGGGCGATGTCACCGCTCAACAAGTCGCAACCTATCGTCGTTTACACGACGATACGGACGAGGTGCCCAATTCGGCAGGCATCTATCATATCTGTCTCAATTGCGGTCGTATCAATAGTATCGTAATGCCAGAGAAACTCGTGCCCAGTAAGAAGTTGCAAGGTGAATGTCAAACACATGATTGCAACTCGTGTAGCATCGACATCAGTCTCGATCAAATCGAAGCATTACGAAATGATGAAACCCGACAAACAGCGTGTGACTCGATCAATGTTATGTGTAGCCAACGCTCGGATCGCCGACGACAATTCATGGCATTGCCATCGAATTACAAGCCAACGGACGTCGAAGAAACCGAAGAAGAGAAAAAGGAGAGTATGACTCGTCAGCAAACACGTAAATTTCTCGAACAAGAGATGCTGCGTCATTGTCGCGACGAACCGATGAAGGAGATTTGCTTGATGGGACGCGTCTTAGTGCTGCAAGACATTCGCGGTAACACGCGAGTGTTGATGCAGTGCCCCGAGTGTCTCAGTTTGATGCGCTACGATCCAACACGTTGTCATGGCGACACTATTTCGTGTTGTCGTGAAATCGAGACGACGACGGAAAATGTCTCGAGTGAACGATGCTATCTTTGCGATAGACAGAGTAAGAATAACAACAAACAATCAACAGCTCGTACGATCATCGTCTTCGACGACGAACGAGTACAGTTAATTTCGGTAACGCTATGCCAGTCAAATCGCGACTGTTATAATGTACCACTTCACCTTTGGAGTGGTCGGTTACTCACGAAACGCGAATTGGATCTTTTACGCACACTGCCGAATGCCAATGTAAAATTAATCAATGGCGACCCCGAAGTCTTTTCTTATCGGTCACGTGACGTAATCAAGGACTCGGAGCGCCGCGTCAGAAAATATCGAATGACGTAAACCTGTCATCACTGTATTCTGATTAATTTGTGTAATCATTTTTTCGTCTCTCGTCATGCCTTTCTCCGCTGGTGCGCTTATGACTTTTGCGCTATTAATGGCTGCATTGACCACGTACATTACTCACGAACGAGATGTCAATAACCGAGACAATCTATTCTATCAGATCGCAGTTTTCGTAGTGACTTCCATGCTTTATGCGACTCTTCTATCAATAGAAAGTATGCTAGTAAGTATCCGTGATGTTATTGCGCCTGAAGTAAATGAAAAATAGCCGGAATCTGTCGACATGGCTGAGAGAAAAATCTATATTTATGTTCCTAAATTGGGCCAGAATCATTGAACAGTAGCTAAATACCTGTTTTATGTTGTTGTATGTTCAAAAATCCAACGAAGTGCCGGTAAAATGGTAGTCACATCCTCTACCTTTTGATGCACCCTTTGCAATAACTGGCCAAGCTTGTCGGGTCTCTTGCTTAACTCGTCGAGATATGGATGTCTGATTGTCGTCTGTGGGCCCGTTTCGATGCGCGTCAGTATATCGAGCGAAGCAACGTCGTTGATCTCTATGGCTATACGGAGCATATCTTCCATGGATTGTGAACCAAAACTCATTAATGGAACTTGAATGCCTTGTGACATTATGAATCGTATGGCACTAGGATTTGGCACTGCGCGACTAGCGACGCCTTCCGACACAAACATCTGTTGCCAAGTGATGAATTGCGATAAACTAGCACGAACATGCGTCGGCAAATATCGCCAGGCAAGAGGGAGTATCGAGTTAGTAACATCGAACAAACCGCCGTATATTTCATCATTTCGTTTATCGATCCCCATGATAATATGTGTGGAAAGCCACCAAAAGTCGTCTTCTTGTTCTGGTAACGACGTGAACCATCGTCGCAAGCCTTGATCGAGAACTTCACTTTCGTCCACATGACGCAGAAAAAAGGATGCTGTTTTAATAGTGATTTGCTCGTCCTCCCAGTTATCCAAGGAGTCGAAAAGTTTAAAGCTGAAACTATCGAAGTTTTCATCAAACAAAGATTGGATGATGCGCGTAATAGGGTTTGTTGTCCAAATTCGTTCGGCTTCGTCAATCTCGCCGGAGTGCAAGGCAAACACAAGACGCGAGAACGTAACGCGTTCATCATCAGCAAACCATTCTTGAAAACTGATCGGCAACGTCACGTCTTCGACAAGTGCAATAGCAACTGTTCCATAACGCGATACGAGATACTTGAAAATTTCAAATCGTTCATCTGTGACAGCGGTTAGCAGTGCATTAGTAATAGCTTCTTCCAGTCCATAGAAATAGATATCAAATGTGTAGACGTCATCGCGTCTGATCGACTCAGTGAGAAGTGAGTTTCTTGTGACCTCTAGTATTCGGTTCAGTAGCCTGCGTTTTTGCATTACGCGTGCCAACGTCTTCCACATCTGCGGTCGCAACATCGCAAACCCGGGAGCGACTCGAAATGACAATAACACGCCCAGCACAACGTAATCAATATTAGTCGATTGATCGTTTTCATACTTGCTGAGTGCAAGATGGAACAGATTCACGTGTCCATCACGTGCGATACCTGTAAAGAGCATGACGCGCCTAACAACATCATCAGGTTCCGTTCGAGCATGATATGCAGTTATCCACCGATGCCAGGTCTTGAGTGTACGAATAGCCAAATGTTGATCTTCAGGATATCGTTGTTTTTCTTCTTCAGTGAGTCGAACCGCTGTTTCCGGATTCAAACCTTGCCAGAGCGAATCATTCAGGATGATGCCACGCAAACGTTTGTTGGTTCCTGCCATCGCCACAAGAGTTTTGGGATCGTTGTAAAAGAAGGTAGCGATTTTGAGCCAAATTTCCGTGGGAAGATCTTGCCACTCGACATCAGAAGAAGAAGAAGAAGAAACATCACCATTCGCTCCTGCGAAATAGCGTTCTAGCCGAACCATCGTTGTCTGACATTTTTCGTTGTTAGAACATATTTTCACGACACGACATGGCACAAAGGCGCGCACGTTGTCCTGTGCACCACACAGGATGCACTGCGGCATGATGATTGCGTTGTCAATAAAAATGCAGTTTGCATCTTATACTATTAGTCTAGTGTATCGAAAACTTCGTCGCTAATTTCAATCGTACCAATTCTGTACAGCAAATTCAATAACACAAAACAAAAGTTCACGTGGCAAAAGCCAAAAAAATGCGTTTGGGTGTCGAGGCGCCAATGACAATGGATGTCGTAACGATAGAAGCAGCACGGTTTTGATGGCACGTTTGATGCTGACGGGATACGAATGATGTGTGCTCGGTGACCACAACTGCAACTTCAAGTGCGACTCAAAGAACTGCGCCAGATTTGCGACTCCCGGCGCCACCATGTTGAAGGTGATAAGCGCAGTCTCAATGAACCTGCGTGAAGACTTTTCCACTGTCAAATAGCCATCGGCGAGTTCCACCTGAAGGACGTGCTTATGAATAGCACGCGCAAAAATTCTTATAACAAGTTCGAACTGCGCATCATATCGATTATAAATGCACAGACAAGCGATTCGTTCGACGATTCGAATACATCGTTCGACATATACCACAGCGTCGACGCCTGTGAGATGCAACGGAAATTCCTCATCCAGAACAAGCTTTAGTTGTTTCAGTATCTCTCCTTGTTTACAAGCCCGACAAAGTAGCCAGGCTTGAGAATTTGCATCGGAGAGTTGATGTACGGTCAAGGCTTGACATGGATGAAGTACTTGTGAACGAAAGAATGTGTGTAAGCAAGCAAGTCTTGTCTCGATCATGCAGTGATCGTGAATCATGTAATGAGTTTGCATGATATCAGCCATTTTGTGAATGTAAAAATACAAAGGTCTTTCAACGACGACTCAAAGCCAACGTGTTAATTTTGTCGAGTTCGTCTAGCAAGCGGGTCTCGTCTTGACGTGCGATCGTATCCAACCCAATATATGGACGATGCAGTGCGGCCGCCGCTCTGACACTCACTTTCGTCAAAAACTTTAGAAAGGCGTCCACCGTGGCTTCAGGTTGATCGTAATTGGAAAAGTGACCAGCGTTAGCTATACGATCGAAATGTCCTTCGAGTTTGTTTGGCTGTCCCATCAACGCACGATCCATTCTTATGAGGCGAATGATGATCTCGGTGAAACGCCAGCCTTGATTGTCTGGCATCATCTTGTCATTCGCACCCCAAGTCACGAGCACCGGAAAATCCCAACGCGTGAACTTCAGACCGCCGGGATTGTCTTCGTCGTGATACGGTAAAAGTTCTCCGTTGCCGAGAGCTTCGGAGGCTTGTTCAGCGAGACATCGCAAGGCTCCCCAATACACTTCTGTATTTCCCGGATTTTTCGTGACATCATTGTATGCGCGATGATTAAAGTATGTACCTTGCAGCCATGCCAACGAATGCTTGTTATGTTTTTCAGATGTTCGATGAAACATGCCCTCGAGCAATGTAGTCATATTTCCGACAAGTGCTTCCGCTTGAACCGGCAATCCCGGATTGTCCAGTTCAGGACGCGTGAATGCCGTTAATGCACCGATTTGTGGCGTCCAATAACCATTCAAGGCAATTGGATTTACAAGCCATAGACCCATCAAATTAGGTTTCATGTGATCATGATAAAGTTCTCCATACTTCTGAACAACACCGCCACCCCAGTCTGAACCACCGACGAAGTAGCCAGTTTCAAACCAATGGGGGTTCACTGTATTCATCAAATGGTGTACAAACAAATGAAGCGCTTTGGCTTGCGTGGCCCAGCGCCAATTTTTTCCAAATCCGAGTGGCTGACTGCTCTGTCCCATACCAAGATAGTCCAGCACGACAACTCGCATGAAACGACCGAGAATTCGCGCCACCGGGAACCACTCATAACGATCGGCTGGCACTCCGGGTAGAAGAATTACTAACGGTGGTTCGGGTTTTCGCAAGCCAACTGGTTCGAAAACAGTATAGTAGAGCGTATAGCGTTGTGATAAAGTAAGTAAATCAAGTTCATTGGTTGCTGATTTACGTTGTGTGTCGGCATCGATAAACGCTGCTCCGGGCTGATTTAATAATTGTGCATATGTTCCTACGAAAGGCAAATTGTCGCTCACATTTGGTGATGGTCCATACAATTCTGGCGTGATGAAATCCGGTTTCGTGACATCACGATCGAACGTGAGCAGATCGAACAATTTATTGTTGAGTTGCGAATCAAGAGCTTGCATTTCTATCAAAAATCGTCTGCATTCCTTTACGATAATTAAAATTTAATATGTAATGACCGCGAAAAAAAAATACTTCTTCTGTTTATATTGACGTCAATCAGCAGCTCGTTTCCGTCCTGTGTCGACTCTTGTTTGCTGACGATCAGTGAGAACGTCGTAGATGCCTGCACACACTTCGTACAAATATTGGTAAAAATCCTGAATAGTATACAAGCGATCGTGTTGAATATGCCAAAGCATCGAAAATAAAGTAGCGAATATCCATAAGTACATCATTAATATAAGGATGATTTCCTTGTTTGGTTCGACATATGATGTGTAAAAAATGACGCAATCTGTGATGAGGCCGCAAAGCCCCACATTGCACATGATGGTCATAATCAAGGACTTCGTTGTGCTATTGACATAGTTGCAAAGAGGTACACATACATCGTGTATTAACAAGCGTGGCAAGTACAATATGTAGTTCATTGTTCTATTAAAACTATATAAATCTGTGCAATGGCAAAAAGTGAGTTTTCGCCAGCTGTTCGATATGTGAGATAGAAGTCCAGTGCGAACAGACGAAAGCACTGTATTCGCGGCGTCCAAAATTACACTGTAGTGGCAATTCTAATTCTAATACACACGTGTCCATTGCGCTGCTGCTGCTGCTTTTGGGCACAATCTCAGCGCTTTTGATTTCGCCATCATCGTCGACGTGTAAGCGAACCACAAGAGGTTTCGTACTGTGTTGATAGAGCGATCTTTCGGTGTCTGCTTGACTATCCTCCCAATCGGTCAGTCCTTGTCGCATATCTAAATCTTCGGACACTAAATGCTGATACTTGGGTTGCGCCATACCATAAACACTCATATTACTAGCAGGTAATTCTTGACCGCATACGTTCGGAATCAACGTTTGCAGTCGATCGCTGCTGCTTAGCTGTGTCATACTGCAATAGTTCGGTAATGTGTAGAAAACGATCGATATGCAAGGTCTGATCGTATCGAAGACGCTCCAATAATATACGCTCGACGTGTTGTTTTAGCGAGCAGGCACCGGTCACATCGGAACGAACGCGTCGTTGCGCATAAGCAGAGTGTGGAATTTCGCCGAATACGTTCAGTAGATCTTCGGCAGGAACTATGACTTTGCCACTTTGCACACAAACGATGCCTTTCGCTAATATGAACGTTAATAACGCCACCGTTTGATCGTTGAGCTTAAGTGCATTCGACATAATTTCATCGTCAGAACTGCTAATCGATCGCAACATGTTCCATAGAGCGAGCACGCGTTGACTGTAGTAGTCGACGAGAGCATCACGTTTTTCATCGTCTAGATAAAGTCGAGGGGAGATTGACGATGATCGCAAGTTACGTTGTGCTATGGCGGCGCCGAAATCGAGCCAGCAATCTGCGTCTTCATAAATCTGTTTTGTGTTCTGTTCATGTTGTAAGCGCGTTTGCCATTCGCAGACACTGTTGCAATAGTTTTGTAGAAATCGTTCACTGTCGAGCCACTTTCGAAAGTATGGCTTGATGTTGGCTTCACGGACGAAGCATTGCAAACGATTTCGTATTGCACCATTGCGCATGCTTTCCAAGCGAGACTTGTGTTGATAGTCACGAGCTGCTGCTATAGTGTACAACCGTCTTGCATCGCCCTCCACGGCCTGTGCTTCATAGCATCGTCCCGTCAGACGACATACCCACTGACTCTCCTTAGTCAGACAACGTCGACAGCAAAGATACTCATTACAAATATGCAGTTTGTTACTTAATTGACACCACCAAACTTCCTCTGGCTTGATGAGATTGACATTGACGATCTCTTGAAAAAGACGACACAAATTCGGTTCCTCGACGATTGCTATCAATGTACATGAACATGCTTCGCACTCATGTTCGCTTGAATTGCTGAGGAATGCTGGCTGCAGCTTTTGGATTTCCAGTTCCAGTTTTTGCAGATTGCGTAAGATTTGGCTTTTCTCGACTTTTGACATGAGGACAAGGATTTTTTTTGAGAGCCTTCAGCGTTTTCAAAATATACTGTTCACGACTATGTGGCGAGGAGGACATTAGAAGAGACAGAAAGAAAAAAAAAAGAAAGGAGTGCAAGACTCGTTTTTGCACATCTGATCTGCTATTATTTTCATCGTCTCGTGTAAATGTCTTGGTTCCAGAGC
>SDBT01018801.1_pt1 | contig 10849 bp, 12 predicted proteins | sample 2277101 | NCBI WGS metagenome assembly SDBT01 (sample SAMN10404973, study PRJNA504765) | marine sediment metagenome | isolation source: marine sediment core GS10_PC15, 103 cmbsf | place: Arctic Ocean: Southern Knipovich Ridge | collected 2010 | reverse complement strand
CATCTGTCTCATTAGTTCTAACTTAGGAGTATACCATTTTGTTAGAGTAGGTTCTTTGAATATGAGAGTGTCTGGAACACTACGTTTCGCAGGGGGAAGTTCAACTGGTTCCCATTCTTTTCTTTCTCTTTTAGGTGGCACTATATCTGTTACAATAGCATCCGGGTCTGGTATTTCTTGTTTTTTCTCAATTTCAGCAGTCCCTACATCTGTTACTGCAAGGTCAGTAACTTCGCCTTCTGCAAATGTAGCTTCTTTAGCTTTACCATAGATAGTAGTAAGAGCTAGTGGTTTTGCTTTCTTTTTCGCTTTTTCTATCGCTTCTTCTTCATATTGTGCTGGTAATTCTTCTACTTCTTGTCCAACATCAATTTGGTCTAAGACTTCTTCTGTTGATTGTTCTAAAAATTTATCATACTTTTCTGCGGATACTGGTTCTACATCCATAGTATAGTCTTGTGTGCTATCTACAATATCTTGAAAATCCACTCGATTAGCCATTGTCAGTGTTTGTTGAAACACACCTTCTATCTCTCTAGTCACATCTTCTGGTCTAACATCATATGTGTCAGATATACTATCAGCTACAATAGAAACTCCACCACCCAGTATACCACCTATTATTGCTTCACGTTTCACACCTTCCCAAACATCTTTTCCTTTATTCCATCCAAATTTTTCAACTAAGTTTCCAGCTAATCCTTGTGTTCCTTCCTGAAAAAATTCTGACCCGCCTTTGAACAACATACTTAATCCTTTTCCGACAGGAAGTTTTGTTAATAAAAACTCTAGTCCTATAAACTCTAAAGCAGTTTCTGTAGTTTGATGTATTCCGGCAAATGCAGCTGCTTTTAGTATTGGTACGTCAGCTTTTCTAGCTTCACCATATGTTCTACCACGTGCTGCTAATCCAAAAAGCGATGCTGCTAACATTGTATTTTGGGTTGTAACCGCTATACCATAAGCTCCTAGTAATGACACTCCACCGGCAGAAAGGTCTGCTGCAAATTTTTCTACTTCACTTGCATCTTTTTCTGGCATGAATTTTCTAGACCAATTTTGTGCATCTCTAACAATTTCCATTCCTCTTTGGCTAATAACTTTACCATATTTTTTCTTTTGTTCTGCAAATCTGTCTCCACCATATTTTGCTACCATTAGTTTTTTAATAAAATCTGCTTCGCTTTCATCCCATTTTGCAGCTGGTTGATATTTTTCTGGTTCTGCTAATAATTGTGCAGTTTCTCCTTGTTCAACAATCAACTGCCCAAAACTTTCTGCAAAGCCACCAATGCCAAGCGGAACACCTCTTGACAGACCATGTAATACATCATCTATTAGTTTAATAGTTGCCGGCATTGTATCTAATTCATATTTTGGTACTTCACCTATACCCCTCTGTCTTTGAACTACACCTGTTCTTTGCATTTGTCTGGGTGCACGTTTTTCTTTAACAGGAGTATCTGGGACTATCTTGATACTTTCATTATACTCATCAACAAATTTATTGTATTGTGAAATACTATATCTATAAGCGTCATACCCGGACTCGCCTAATCCACCTTTTTCGTCTGCGATTCCTTCTAACCATACTATCTTTTCTTCATAGTATTCTATTTTATCTAGAACACCAGTAAACTCTTTTTGTTCAATCGGTTTTGTAGAACCTATTACTTCTTCTAGTTTCGCTTGCGAACTAATTTGACCTATAATCTCCACAGGTTTTCCTGTTTTAGTATCTATACCATTAACTATCATATCGGGATGACCTTCTAACTTATATTTAGAAGGAAAGTGTCCTGTAACATCCGGTTCTAGTTTACCTGTTTCTTTATATAATGTTCTATAATCATAGAAATGTTTAGAGTCATCTGGGTCTGGACTTAAACCAAACTTATTAGCCATTATTTTATAAGCTGTTTTAAATTTAATTTCGTCTAAGTAGCCACCACCAAGGTAATTTCCTATTTCTGCCATATAGTCTCCCAATCTTTCATTTGTTTATCACCCATAACATCAAGTCCAAAACCAAGTTCCTTCATATCTTCTAACGGAACAAGTTTTTTGAATTTTTCAATATCAGTAATTTTTCCTAATGCTTCTACTTGTCTTATATATTGGTCATATAATCCCTTATACCAATCAGCTTTAGTTCTTGTAACTTTCTTTCCACTTACAGGAAGTTCTAATTCATCAGTCGGTCTAAGAGTGCCACCTTCTCCAAGTAATTTTTCTAATTGTGCTAATGTACTTTCCACTGCTTTTGTTCTCTTTGTAGTTTGGTAATCTGTCCATTGTTTTTCATATACTTTTACTTGTGATGGGTCGTAATCAGCACCTACATATTGTTTTTTAAGTCTTATAGCTTCATCAAAAGTTTCAGCATCTAACATATCTTGTTCTAATTGTTTAAGTTGTGGTAGAGAAGTAGTTCTGTATGTGTCTGTAGGTGCAGCTCCACCAGCTAATCTACGTCTGTCCCCTTTCCATTCTTCAAAGGTTATTTCCCCAGCTTCTAACATTCTATCTTGTTCGGACATATGTTCTGCAAAAGATGAAGGTTTAGCAGGAGTAGTGCCTTCTAGATAATACACTCCCTTAGATGCATTGAATTTTACTACAGAACCCGGAAAGTCTTTTGCTACTTCTTTAGCTTTTTCATAAGAAGTAAATGTTTCTGCGGGTTCTTTTGCTCCCTGTTTATTTATTGTATCAATAGCTAACTTTGCCCTAGTTTTAACAGAATCAAATCTTGTATTTGATTGAATCTTTTCAAGTGTGTCTAAAATTGCAGTAGAGTCGGTTGGGTCAAAATCTGTATATATCTTTAATGAAGCATCAATCTCTGCTAAGCCAGCCTTTCTCTCTTTGTCTTCCATTGTTAAGTATCCTTTATCAAAAGCATCCCATTGTTCGCGAAACTCTGTACCAAGTACCATAGTTAAGTTTACCATACTTGACCTTTCAGTAGAAGATATTACTCCATCTTTATATGCTTTGTCAAATTGAGTGGCATATTCTTTGCTATTACGTTCAAATTCTTCTTTAGCATCTGCTACTTCTTTTTCTGCTCTTTCTCTTGCCTTCCAATCACTAAGTATAGAAGGAATATTTGTAATTGCACCAGCAAATCCCTTTGCCCAACTTCCACCATATTTCATATTAATTCACATCCTTTGCAAAAATTACATATTTTGCTTTAAAACCATATTTACCTAATTTTCTTTCTATTACTTTAGGATTTCTACTAGTATTAATTTGTATTTCATCTGCACCCATTCTTTTTGCAGTTTCGCTTGCGAACTTTAAATATTCTTTATACAATTTTGGGTATTTGCTATCTATCCAAACAAAGATAAGAGACAAAACTGTACTTTTCAAATCCTTACCTAAAGATAAAACCATACATCCAGTCATTTTTTCTAATTCATAACTTGCATAAGGAAAAATTGTTCCATTTTCAACACCATTCCACATATAAAAATAAAATGATTCTTCTTTTATTTTGCAATCTTTCACATATTTAAGTTTTTCTGATATTTCTAATAAATTTATATTATTATTTCTTATTCTTATCATAATATTGAGAAAAGTCCTGTTACTATTGTACCACTTATACTTCCTGCTGCCTCCGCCTGTGCTGCATCTTGTGCCATTTCCATTTCCATTTCAGCAATCTCTATATCCCATAAATGTTGTTGTGTTGCTTCCTCTGCTGCAATGTCTGCTGCCATTGTCATATTATCTTGTTCGTATGCTTGTGCAATACCTAATTTGTAAATATCCATTTGTCCTTGCCATTGTGATAGAGCTGCTTGTGCATTAATCTGATGAAGACTAAGATTGTACTGTGCCTGAGTTTTCCATCCTTCTAATGCAGCTAAATTTTCCATCTGCCATTTAGATGTTATAGCATCGGCATTTTGTTTCCATTGTGCAAATAGAGCATCTTTATTAGCTTGCCATCCTGCAAGATTAAATTGATTTTCCATTTTCCATTTATCAAGTGATGCAGTAATTTCAGACTGATATTTGAAGAAATCAGATTGCATCTGTGCATTCCATGTTGCCATTTTAGGAGCGAAAGCTTTTACAGATTCGTTAGCTAAATAACCAAGAAAGTTTGCTGAATGTCCCATTGCTCTCTCAAAACTTTCCATCTTCATTAGTGCACTCTTAATTTGTACATCTGTTATACTAGCAGCTAATTCTCTTGTCGTTGTTGCTTTAATTTTTGTTGTTTCTGAGAAAAGAAGCCCTGAATTTGTAATTCCTCTCCGTTCCATATCGTCTTGCATCAAGCGTATACTCTCTGCTTCACGAGTTTGTAATGCTAAAGCAGTTTGTCTTATCATCAAGTCTTGTGTTTCTTGAGGGATACCTTCGCCTCTCTTTTCAAGAACATCCCTAATTGTACCACCATGCAGTTCTTCCCATGCTAATTGTTCGGCTGATTTTTCATATGCAGGAGCAGGAGTTACGATTGTGCCCTTAATTTCAGGTGCTTCTGTAACTTTTGGTATCTCTGGTACTGTTGGTGCTCCGAAGGCTGGTGCTGGTGTAACTGTCGGTACTGCTCCTAATGCAGGTGCAGTAGGGGTAACAAGTGTTGGTGCTGCTGCTATATTTTCAGCAGTTGTTGGGATAGGTGTAGTCGGAGTTGTTCCCGGTTCGACTAATCCCTCTGTGGGATAGCCACCTGCTTCTAATAACGCTATATGCTCCGCCCAAGTGCCCGGTGCTGCCGGATTATAACCGGGAGCCATTCCTATATCAACACCGGGGTGGTGTTCTTCGGCATAGGCAATTTGTTCTGGTGTAAGACCGGTATATGTTGCCATTATTTACCATCCTCTTTCATTTCCACTCTATTTACAAACTTATAAAGACTTTCTAAAGTATCTAGATGAGAATGTATATTTTTAATTTCTTGTAAAATCTCTTTTAATATTTTTTCCATTTTTTACCTCGCCTTAATATCTAACTTTACTTCTATTTGAACACTCAATCTTGTTCTAACATCAGAAGTAAATTTGACCATTTTACTTCCTGATTTTGATAATAGAGAAGTAATATCTACACTTGATTGGTCAATAACATAACCGCCAAATACATCGGAATAAGAAATTCCGTTATCGTTACTGACATAAAATTTTATCATTGGTGAAGTTACTTCTTCAAAAATACCGTAAGTTATATTATGTGTATGTGCTCCACCTGTATGTGTGTGGGCTGCCACCGTAACTGTATGAGTGTGATTAACTACTGTGTGAGTGTGGTTTGGATGCGTATGGTTGGGCAAAACAACCTGATGAGTATGAACCATTAGTGGCAGGTTGTCCCAACTATAAGTATCAATCAAATATCCACCAGCATAGGCTGTAACCGCAGTTGGGATATAGGTTGTTATTTTATCATCTGATGAAGCACCACTTGATTCAGTACTTCCACCGCCACTCGCTGAACTGGTTGCACTTGTAGTCTGTCCACCACCACCACTACTTGTCGGAGTTTCTCCCCCACCACTTGCACTACTAACTGCTCCACCACTCGAAGCAGCAGTAGAATAAGCTCGGTAATTAAGTATCCAAAATGATAATTTAACTGATACTATCTCTACCATTTCATTTATAATATTAAAATGGGTATAAAAAGGATAAGACGCATCTAGACTATCTTGTGCATTTATTACATAGGTGTTACGGAACGAAGCCATATTCTTACTAGTTATACCACCATCTAAGATATCCATTCCTTCTTGTAATTGTAATTTAGTAGTTTGTAAATCTTCTAATATTTGGTCTAATTCTTCTTGAGATAAATTCATATGATTCTCCTTATATTATATACATAACACTAATTGAAGTGGTTTATCAAAACGATTACTTTTTTTCAAATTTTCTTCTGCTGGTAGTAATCTTAAATTATTTAAAGTCCAACATCTTTTAAAATCTATATGTTCCGGTTTAATGTAGTTAAATATTGATATTGGTATTATGTGGTCTATGTGTAATTTACCAGCTAAATAATCTTGCCAATCGTAATCTTTCGGCATAGTCTTTTTCAATCTTCTAATTAAATCTTTCAATGTATAGCCAACTAAATCTTCCCAATGTTTACCTGCTTTATAATTTTTCAATGATTTCCATATCGCACATTTCATTCTACAATCAAGATTAAATTTTAAGTCATTTTTCCTTCTATTTCTCATGTATCTATTTTTAATTATTCTAGCTTTTTCAGAATTGTCTATACACCATTGTTCATCATATTTCCTTATTTTTTCTCTATTCTTATCTCTCCATGTTTCTTTATACTCTTTTATATGTTTTTTATTATTTCTCCGCCATTCTTTTGCTTTTTTAGGATTATTTTGACGATATTGTTCACCTTGTTCGAGAATTTTTTTTTGGTTTTCCATATAATATTGTCTCTTATATTCTTTTCTATCTCTTGCTGTAGGCATATCTCTCCTTTATTTTGCCCATTCTGCTGGTTCCACTGAAAAAACTAATCCATATCCCATTATAGTTGCATCATATTTATCGGATATATATGGGCGAAATGCAAGGCTCCTGCTTCTTAATCCAGAAGAACCTAATCCTACTTTATACCATTTTGTTTTACTTGCGGTTAAAGTTTCATCTACATAAGTTTCTGTATTATCATCAAGAGTATAATACATTCTCAATGCTGTACCTGTTGTTGATTTAACTTTAATATAAATAGCATACCATTTCTTATATCTATCTGGCATACCTAAATCTATTGGGTCAACATCATCATAACACGTGACAGCAGCACCATCATCCTCTGTGCCATCAAATATAGAATAAACTCTACCTATTGTGTTAGAGCCACCTTTGAGTTTATATCCATCTGTACCTTTATCCCATATTGAATAACAACTAAATCCAAAATTGAACACACCTGTGGTTTTACTGTTAAAATCATAATATACTGTTTCATTAGGTACAGTACTTGCTCCTTTAGGATAAGTAAGCAGGTATTTATTCTCAAAGTAAGTTCCACAAGAAAGATGTTGATAGGTTGGGTTGATATTATCCATTATATATTTTGATAATTTATAATCTAATTTCTTTCCGGTTACTCCATCAAAATAATATATTCCATCATAACCTAAATATACTAACAGATTCTTACAATTAGTAAGAGAACGTGTAGCTATACACCCTTCATTGGAAAAAACATTTTTAAATTGAAAAGTATCTGTAACAAAACCTGTCAATCTTTCTAAAGAATCATCTGTAAATACAGGGAGTGTTATCAGTTGTTCCATAAGACCTGTAACTTTTTGTTTATTCCCTGTTGAAAAGTAAAGTTCCGATGGAAAGTATTCATCTCCAACAGATGATTTCTCAGATACAATAGTATTTTCATCTTCTGCTAATACAATTCTAGACCTACGCTTAGTAATTAAATGTGGTGTAGTTGGTGGTATTGTATGATTTGTATGTAAAAGTGTTTTAAGAACCAAAACAGTATCAGCTATTATAGAATCATAGGTAGTTGTTGTATTGTCTGCAACTTCTCCATCGTAGTAATAATTACCTGTACTTGCCCCACCAACTGGTGTTCTATATATTCTACGTTTAGTAACTTTATCATCACTTGAAACAGGAATATTTATTTTGTTTCCATCATTAGGATTGGCTCCCGCTGTCATAGCAGCAGATGCAGTTCCGCCATCGCTTTCGAAGGCATCTTCATCTATGTAAGTTATTTTATAATAATAGTCTCCGGCAGTAAGTGCACCGTCAACATTAGAATTAAAAGTAGATGCAATGGGTGGAGTTATACCTACAATACGAACATAAGTTCCATTATATTTCCATAAACCTTTGGTATTGACTCCATAGGTTCTATCTTTGAAGTCAGTCCAATATGTGTCCATGTCTGCTGTAGTTGTAAAATCGTTAGCTGATTTGTATTGTAATGCATTAGCTCCCCAAGGAGTTGTTTCTGCTAATTTATACCATTTCGTATTCCATGCTACTATAAATTCTTTAGTTGCAGTATTTTGTTTATAATAACGTTGCATACCTGTTATTTTATGTGCTGGACCTATTGAAGTTGTGTTATATTCACTAAAACCTTTTCTTTTTTCCAATTGTCCAAATTCATTAAACACCAAATTGTATAAAGCTTCTGCTTTACGTGGTAAATCTTTTAATTTTACATCACTAGGGCTTAGGTCATCAAGAATACGGAGTATTTGTTTATTTGACATATTTTTTTCCTTACATATTTAATGCATTGATAGCATGTCTTGACACTTTTCTTCTACTCGGTATCATTTTTTTAACTTGATTTTTTTCTCCATGTACTACTTGATTAACAAGTGCAATACCGTCTTTAAACTCTTTCATTTTATCTTTGTAGTTTTTCATTTCCCCTTTTTTATACCAACATTGTGCTATAGCATAATCCCTTATATATGGTCTAAAAGCAATCATTCTATAATCACCAGATAAAGGTGCGACTGCATCATCTGCTACCATAGTGGGAGTTCTTTCAATACCATAGTATTTTACTGTATGTCCTACTGTAAGTGATGGAACAAAACCCATCATATCCCCCCTACGATAGTAACCTACTGGTTGAGTTGCAGATTGGTCTCTCCATGTACTGTCTTTATATTCGTCTACTTCTTTTAGTGAAAGTTCTGGTATTGGTTTCCCTTCATATAGAACTCCCCCTTCATCAAATGTAATAAAATCAGAACTTAGACGTAATTCTCTATCATTCTTTATAGCAGCTGCCTCTATGGTATATTCATATAATTTAGATAGAGTTCTTGTTTGTGATGTAAACTTCTCTGCTCCTTCATTAGCCCACCGAATTATTTCTGCGTCAACATAAAATTTATTTGTTGCAGTTGAAGCTTCATCTAATAAACTTCTGCAATCCACAACAATCGCATCCACATCGGCTAGTATTGCCATACTTAATCACCTTCTTCGATATTAACAATCTTTAATTTTTCTTCAATTCTGGCTATTCTTTTTAATGTCTTTTCAATTTTTATAGTTTGTATAGTATTGTTTTCACGTAATACACCAACATAAACACTGATATTATCCATCCATACAAACATTCGTGTATATTGTTTTTGCATTGTATCAAATACTTTTTCAAGAATCATTATTTTTCCCCTTTACATTAGATCAGCAAAATTTGAATTTTTTGCTGTTATACTCTTTGGTAATTTCTTTTTTTCTTCTAAGCCTATATAGGCTCTTTTTCTATCTTCTCTTGCATTTGTGCCCGGTTTGTATGGAACTTTCCAAGCACATCGTAAATTTGCACATGGTGTAAATTGTCGTACCATTGTGCCACCGCACTCGCAAGCGAAACCTTTTTCACTTTCTTTGAACGATACACATTTTTCTTTGACTGTTCCACAGTCTTTACATTTAAAATCATAATTAGGCATAATTCTTCCCCCTTTTATTTATTCTTCTATCAATTTACCCAATTGGACTAAAACAATAGGTTTTAATTTAATATCACCTAATTGGTTTAATTTAATTGGTTTAAAGTCAATTTCAAATTCCTCTTTGCCTAGATCAAAATAATCTTTTTCAAATTTTCTTTTATTATTTTCTGTTAAATCGTATGAAGTCTTTTCTTTGTTTAATAATGGTTTTCCATCTTTATCTTTTTTTGCTAATTTTTCAAGTAGTTTTATTCTTGTTGCTTCCAGTATTTTTGTCTCTCCACTAACTTTATCTAGAAATCTTGCTAACTGAAATGATACTTTAATTGGTAATTCTATCGGTAATGTTCTGATTGCTTCTTGCATTATTTTGACTTCATTTAAAGAAATTTTCATAGGTTTATCCCCCTTTATTTTTTCTTTTTCGTTTTTATATGTCCCAAATATTTCTTTCCATTTATAGTGCATACATGGCGATACTTGTTGCCACTCAATTTAATTGTCCTAACTTTACCACCATTTTTGTAACATCTATCGAATGCTTTTGGCATAATTCTCCCCCTTATCCCATTGCATAATAAACTTCACCTGCTACCCAATCTAAAGCACAAGCAGTTTCAAAACGTAATCCTCTGCCGGGAAATATGATTACTGTTGTTCCATTATCTGTACATCTTATTGTAAATCTTTGTTTTCCATCTGTATGTGTTGCATTTGCTTCGTTATAGAGTACTGCGTATGTTGCTGATGCAGCATTTATTGCTATAGATTTTATAAAGCAAGGCACCATACTTATTTGTTTATCTTGTGTTTTTTCTAATATATAATCCATTCATATCACTCCTTTTTTAATTTTATTCGAATATTTTTGGGTCTGCAAAGAAATCGGAACGAGGTTCAATTTGCAGTTCTATTCTACGAATACCCATATAACTTCCATCACCATAATTATCTGCAAATTTAAAAGCATAATACCTATATGCAGTAGTATTTGTTACAGTTATATATTTTGGGTCTGCTATATCAGAGCCCGTATGTACATCAAAAGTAGCTTGTGAAGGTGTGATTGATGCCCACGTTCCATTATTTGCATAAGTTAAATCAGCAAAGTCACCTGCTGTGTTAGAACCCCAGAAAGTAAAGTTTTGAACACCTGCATTTGTACTTCCACCACTGGTATGTACATTTTCATAATATATTCTTTTCACTATCCTCGCAAAACCTAAATCTATATGAAAACGTTGTTCGGTAGGAGACCCAGATAGCCAAGAGGTAAAATCGTAAGTCCCAATTAATGATTTTGCGTGGTCAGTAGCAAAATATGCCCAATAATTCGTATTAAATTTCGTAGTCGCTTTCACGTAAGTATCACTTTGTGTGGGTGGATAC
>SDBT01018800.1_pt1 | contig 10849 bp, 14 predicted proteins | sample 2277101 | NCBI WGS metagenome assembly SDBT01 (sample SAMN10404973, study PRJNA504765) | marine sediment metagenome | isolation source: marine sediment core GS10_PC15, 103 cmbsf | place: Arctic Ocean: Southern Knipovich Ridge | collected 2010 | reverse complement strand
CTGCAAATCAGTTCTCAAAGGTAGTTTTGTGGGCCATGGAGAAAGAGAACACACTTAGTACCATCTCAGAAGCCTTTGACGGGGCTATTACAACGGGAATGAATCTTATGTCAGTATGGATGGATTACCGTTCAGATCCAATCAATGGAGATATCCGCGTAGACAATGTTTCATATAATGGCTACCTCATCGATCCATTCTTCAAAAAGCATGACCTCTCAGACTGTAACTTCATCTGGACTAGAAAATGGCTAACTAAAACTCAAATAATGTCTCTTCTTCCAGATAGAAAGTCCGAAATACAAGATATGTCTGCAAAAGGCACAAGAGATGGCAAGTTCCAATTCATGCCTGAATCCTATAATTACGGGATGGAAGATCTTTTGACCTATGATGAATACTGGTACAGAGACTATCGCAATCAAAAAATAATCGTTGATGTAAAAACTGGAGAAACCCTCGAGTGGAAGGGTAACGATGATGATCTGAAACGGTTCCTAAGCACCTATCCTGAACTCACAGCTATCGATAATGAAGTACAAACTTGCAAACTTGGAATAGTAGTGCAAGGACATGTTATGTATCACGGCCCTAATCCAATGGGCACTGATATGTACCCCTTTGTTCCTGTGCTAGCCTATTATGAGCCTCAGATAGCATCTTTCCCTTGGCGCATCCAAGGAGTGGTCCGAGGCCTTCGAGACAGTCAATACCTCTATAATCGACGCAAAGTTATAGAACTCGACATTCTAGAATCTCAAATTAATTCAGGGTGGAAATACAAAGAAAATTCTCTTGTTAATCCAGCTGATGTTTTCTTATCGGGACAAGGTCGAGGGCTCGCTTTAAAACAAGAAGCTCAGATGTCAGATGTAGAACAGATACAAGCCCCAGCTATCCCACAATCAATGATTGAGCTCTCTAAAATATTAGGAGATGAGATCCAACAGATATCAGGAGTCAATGAAGAGCTCTTGGGATCAGCTGAAGATGACAAGTCGGGGATTCTTTCTATGCTTAGACAGGGAGCAGGCCTCACAACACTTCAAGTCCTATTCGATCAACTTGATTACTCTCAGAAACTATTAGGGCGTCTTTACATAGATCTCATTCAGCATAACTTTTCCCCTGGAAAGATAGGTAGAATTATAGCTGAACAGCCCTCCCCTCAATTCTATAATAAAGCCTTCGGTAAATATGATGCAGTAGCTGAAGAGGGACTTAATACAACCACTCAAAGGCAAATGCAATTTAAACAACTCCTTGGATTAAAAGAACTTGGTATCCCTGTGCCTACAGACCTCCTCATCCGATCATCTACTCTTCAAAACAAAGAAGAACTCGTGGAAGCGATCGCAGCCGAGGAAAAACAGGCTGCAGAAAGTCAGCAGCAGCAACAAGCTATCGAACAGGAAATCACTCAAGCTCAGATAGAAGATCTAAAAGGCAAATCTGTAGCTAATTCTATGCTTGGAGCAGAAAGAGCCAGCAGAATTAATGAGAATGCAGAACTCGCCGTTGAAAGAAGGGCTAAGGCTATTGAAGATATATCAAGTGCGCAACTTAATAGAGTTAAAGTACTCAAAGAGCTTGAGACTCTAGACCTGACACAACTGGAATCACTCATTCAATTAGCAAATGTTCTTAAGATTACCGGGGGCGAAGCTGAGGAAGCAGAGGAAGCTGTCTCAGATGATGAAATAACCCCACAAGGGCAACGTGTAGACACTCCAGATCTTGCTGGTCTTAACATGCTTTCAGAGACTTCAGTCTAACGTACAATATCTTCGTACAGTTGGGTAATCAAGAGTAATGACGAATTATAATGCAGCAAAATGTGAGGCGAAAAGAATCTGGAAGGAAATGTGTCTTTCAGAACCTCCTCTCCCAATTCTAGAAGTAGCAGAAAACTATGGATTATCTGTTCGTGCAGTTGTTTTTTCAGACCTTCCTGTCATATCTAGTGTTATCGATATAGAAAGAAAGATCATTTATATTAATGAGCGATATTCAATTGAACATCAGCGTTTTTCTATAGCTCATGAACTTGGTCATTGGATACTGCATAAAGATAAACTTCTTCAAGATCCATCATTATCAATATATTACATAAAGCCGATTGCTGCAGAAAAAGAACCCGTTAAAAAAGAGGTTAATTGTTTTGCTGTAAACTTGCTTGTTCCGAAGCGGCTTCTCAAAAAATATGGTAATTTATCAAATATTGAACTTGCAGTAATTTTTGCAGTTTCTAGGCAAGTAATCGGATATCAATCTTGAATAGGAATCAAAATCGTACCCTCTTAGTCACACTATATAAATTTTATTTTACTGAAAAACATAATAATGATAAGTTGAATTTTCCCTATTGGTTTAGGGGTTTACAAAACCCGGGATTAATCTCCCGTTTTACCAAGGATTATCAAATGGCTAAGAAATATTATGAAGGAAAAAAAGACCGTAAAGACGAGTCTATGGGCATGAGCAGATATGATAAAGATAAGATGGATTCTAGTTACTATGGAATGATATCTGAAGATCGCTCAGCGCCTGCAAACCTTCCTCAACAAGTTGTGCATAAGTTTTACCCAAAATGTCAGTACTTTAATTCACACGAACTTGATGACACAATTAACAAGATTGATGAAACTCGCCGAGTGACTGTGCGTCATATGAAGAGTAACGAATCAGACGTTAAGATTTAATCATGGCTATGCCAAGACCTGAGGGTAAAGGGCTTAAGATAGCTGAGAAAGTAGTCCCAGGACTATATCGAAACAAGAAGTCTCCATCTCATGATAGGAAGGCTCAAGTACAGATGTCTAAAGTGGAACTACTGCAGACTAAAGGGCTTGCTAATAAGTAGTGTTTCTGGGGGGCGAGGTGGGCATGGTTTTCTCTTCTCAGTTTTTATCCTTCACTCTTTCTAGCTTCCAAGTTTTCTTTAATTTAGGAGGAGAGAAATGCCTTTCAAAAGTGTTGCACAGCCTAAATATATGTACGCAAACCATCCAGAGATTGCTAAAGAGTTTGAAGCAGCTACGCCCAAAGGGGCCAAATTGCCCAAGCGAGTGAAGAAGAAAGTAGTAAAAAAAGAGGTTACAAATGCAAGGAAAAAATTGGATACAAAAAGCCTTAAAGCCAAGCACAAAAGGAAGCTTAAGAAAAGCATTAGGAGCAAAAAAAGGTAAAGACATTTCTGCAGCCAAATTAAAAGCAGCAGCTAAGGGAAAGTATGGCCCTAAGACAGAGAAGCGTGCAGATCTTGCGATGACTCTAAAAAAGCTGAGAAAAAGATAAGTTAGGCATAATCATGCAATGTGTGAGTTGTAGTAGTGAAGACTTCACCGAAAAAGACGTTCTGATCAGTTCTGAAGTCGGAGACGAGATTATAGAAGTCATTGCACCGGCCTTTGTGTGTTCTGCATGTAATGATACTTTAATGAGCTCTGACCAAATGAATGTTCTGATAAAAGCTGTAAAAAAGAGGATGAAATGATCTATGAATGCCCCTCCTGCAAGTTACTCTCTAAAGATGATGTTGAACCTCTCGAACGTCTTTCTCATCCTCTATGCGTATTCTGCTCAAGCAAACACACTCAAAAGGAACTCCTAAATTGGCAAATGGATCATCTAAAGGAAATAGATCCTAAGCATTTTCCTGTCGTACTTCGGCATTTTTACAAGTACGTTGAAAATCAACTCACAACCTTGGAAGAAAGATTTAATGATCAAAAAGAAATGGAAGAAAGCTTTAAAAAGTTTAGTCAGTGCAAGCAAGAAGACTGTGGGACAGATAGCGCTCTATCTCCAAAAGAAAAAAGACTTACAAACTGACTCCATAGAACTTCAAAAAGAGATCCATAAAGGATCTAATTCAAAGAGAACCTACGAAGAAGAAGTCCACTTTACTATCAAGAGTGGACGCGATGATACTTCTATCCATGGCAATTTCTATATCGTAGTTCTATTCAAAAAGGAAAGACTTCTCCACAATGTTCTACGCCAATATTTCTTTTACCGTCAATCATGCCCCACTCCAGAGTTCGATCAAACAGTCTATAAATATGTCAGGATGGAAGATAAAGTAGAGTACCTCTGGACCATTCCTAACAACGTTGCGTGCCTTAATCTCCCTCGGATGTGGAAAGACCTTCCAGATGATCAAATGATACTTGTTTCTATGATAGCAGCTTTTCATTCAGGAGAGCTTGATCGGTTAGCTGCTCATCATAATAAAGAAAATTTAGTAACTTTATGAAAAAAGACTCCCTCAGATATTTTTAGAGGAATTGTAATGGAGTCTTAAAATGTGAACCCCAAATCAGTGTTATTACCACTGATTTGCGATCTCTGAGGGAGTAAAGCAGAGCGAGAAGACTCGATCCACTAGATAAGAACTATCCTCTCACACTTTCCTTTTTTCGTCAAATTTTATCACTCATTCTATCTCATCACAATAAATAAAATTTTATTTATACATAAATCTGTGGTAATTAAATATTTAATTATATAACCATAGTCGCAGACGTATAAGCGTTGCCGTCGAACGCAATAGGAGACACATGTCACAGGCAAATGAGAACGTAGCTGAAGAAATCCAGCAAGAGGAGATCGTTCAACCTCAAGAGTCCCAAGACACGTCTCCAGAAGTCTCTTCCCAGGAAGAAAAGGTTTCTTATTCAAAAGATGAGAACTTTACTAGACTCCGAGAGAGCAAAGAACAGCTTGAAAGAAAAAATGATCGAATTGAAAGAGAAAACGATGAACTTCGTGCTGAGAAAGCGTTTCATGCAAAAAAACAAGAGCCACCTTCAGAAGATGACTCTCTAGGCATTGAAGACGATGATTTAGCAGAAGGGAAACATCTCAATAAACTTGATAAGAAGATCAAAGATTTAGATAAAGCTCAGAAGGATTTTCAAAAGACAATTGCAGAAGAAAAATTAGCTTTAGTCCCTGCACAATTAAGGGCAAAGTTTGATGATTTTGATGAAGTTGTATCAGAAGAAAACATAGAGAAATTAAAAAAGTTAGAACCTGAAATGTATCGTTCTCTCAGAGAACCGGGAGATGTATATACGAAAGGTGTCACAGCTTATAAAACATTACTAGCGATGGGCATTGTGAAGAAAGACAATTATAAATCTCAGAAAGAAGATGTACATAATAACCATAAAAAACCTGTTTCAACACAGGCTATTCGTGGTCAAGGACCTCTTTCAGAAGCCAATCAGTTTCAAAAGGGATTAACCCCTGAGTTGAAAAAACAGTATCAAGAAGAAATGGCTGAAGCAGTAAAAGCTCGTTAGTAATTTAGCGTAATGGGAGAGTCGCTAACTTCTAAAGATCTAGCGTACAGAGATTCGCGTCCTCATTCTGACGTACTTAAGCCTCGTCTACTTAAAAACCGCTTGGACTTGTCCAGGTATTTTTTAACGATTCAAATGAGGTGTTGAATGACAACAACCACCGGGATTCTTCCCGCACCGGTACAACAGAGCTTTAGTTACAAATTGCTCAGCGTTCCGGTTCCTAATATGATCCACAACATTCCTGCGATGCTCAAACAAATGCCACGAAATGGTGGTACTACTTTGAGAATGCGTAGGTACAATCCGCTTGCTACTGCAACGGTACCATTGGGGAATAGTGGCGTTACGCCTCCTCCTCAAACTTTAACTGCGGTTAATATTGACGCCGAAATAGACTTTTACGGAACATATATTATCCTCAACGAACAAGTAACTTTACAAAATCAAGACCCTAAACAACTTACGACACAACAACAAGCAGCGTAGTTAAATGATATACGATTTTCATAGCGGTAAGATAGTCGATCAGGTAAAATACTTTCAAAACACTTTGGAGGTACAGATGGATAATGAAGAACGTTATGAAATGGCTTATTTAGCAGGTGCATTTGATGGAGATGGAAGTTTTTCTCTTTGTAGAAAAATAGAAAACATTAATAGATCTCCACTCTACTACCCACTCATTCAATTTGGATGCAAAGACTCTATTTTGATAAATTCTTTAAAAGAAAGATTTGGAGGATACGTACACATTGCGAAACCTCACGAATCAAAAGAAGGATTTCAGCGAAAGGAATTTTTTAGATATAAACTCGAGAAGAGGAATGTATGTACACCTTTTCTAGAGAAAATAATTCCATTCTTGAAAATCAAAAAAGAGAGAGCAGAAGCGATCCTGACATATATTCAGGAGAATCCATTTATAAGGGGAAGTAGAAAACTAGATCCTCAGATTCTATTTAATAGAGAAAGATCATACCAAAAAATCAAAAAGATGAATGCCGAAAGAAAGATAAACCAAAACTATAGAAGAAAGAAATTACCTCCTATAGAAGAAGATATCTTTTGGCCTTACATTGCCGGTCTGATGGATACGGATGGATCTTTTACAATTAATAAGAATGGATTCGTTCCTATGATGTCAATAAGCATGGTAGATATAAAATCTCTAGAATATCTCCGTGGATTTTTGGATATAGGAAATATCACAGTAGTGAAAGCTAAGACATGTAAGTTAGGATTTACTTACCGTTGGACTACTAAAGCTAAAGGAGATGTAAAATATTTTCTTGACAATGTGATTCCATTTTTAAGATCTAAAAAAGAAAATGCATGTGTGTTACGTGAATTTATAGATAAAAGAATTTCCACCCTGTATTGCCGAGGAGGAATAGTACAGGAGCAAATGGATATGCGTAAATTTTATCATAAAAAACTTTGTTGTTTAAATAAATATGGGGTCTATAAACCGTCTCTAATTGACTTGGAAGTCCAAAAGCCGGACGACAGGGCGGAAGGCGAAAGCCACCGTGAACGACTTAACGAGATGGCTAGCGAAAGCTAGATGCGAAAGTCTGATCTGGGATATAGCTTCAAGGGAAGTCCCAGAGGGATCGTCGAAGAACTTTCCCCGCCTAAAGTGCAAGCTTTGGTCATAAAAGTAACAGGAAGGTATTAAACGAAGCAGCTCAAAGATTAGGAATATCGCTACGTCAAACAGAAGACGAGCTAACTCGCAACATGTTAGCCAGTACAGCCAGCTTTGTTAACGCTACAGGCGGAACAAATGGCGATAATCCTACCGAGCTAACCCGTGGCGATGTAGATGAAGTTATTCGCACTTTAGCAAATAACAACAGTTACACAATATCAGACAACATCATTGGCGAGGATCGCTTCGGCACCGCTCCGGTTCGCGACGCTTACTTTGCACTTGGTTCGACTCAGCTCATTGGTGATTTAGAAAACGTTCAAGGTTTTATCGCAAAAGCCCAATACCCCTCACCAATGAAAGCTCTTAGAGAAGAGTGGGGTTCTATTTCAAACTTAAGATTTTTGATTTCATCTATTGGATCTATTTCTCCTGCCGCATCAAACCTTGGAGCAAATGTCTTCAATGTATTCTGCGTTGGAATGGAAGCGTATGCAGTCGTAGAACAAGATGGGTATAGTGCCCAATTTATCTACAGACCACCTATCTATGATGGGCCACTCGCACTCAACTCTTCCGTTGGTTACAAGATGGCTACAGTGCCACGTATTACCAATGATGCTTGGGTAATTAATCTAAGAACTACTTTAGCAATTTAAGGAGGCTAATATGAACGGAACTATAATCCAACAAGGACGCTTCCTTGGTACTGGCGGAATAATAGAACTTCAAGTTCGATCAGATATTGATTGGATGTCGATTATTAACTACACGCTTGCAGGACTCGCAGCGATCCCACCTGTAGGAGTAGAATTCTACTGGCAGCGTGGAATGGAAGCTGGCACAGGAATTGAATATAAAAAAGATGGTGTGGGTACAACACCTGATTTGATAGTTACAATGTTAACTGGCGGATTCACTCTTCTAGATACAAGTGGGAGTCCTCTAACACCAATAAATAATACCGTTACAGATGTTTCTAATGCAGCTATTCCAGTTGTTACTAACACTGGTGTTAATGGGCTGGTAGCTGGTGAGGTTGTTAGAATGACAAATGTATTAGGAGCTCAGCAACTAGGAGGATTTGATTTCACAGTAGGTCATGGAACTCTTAGTGATACAGAATTCAGCTTAGACTACATGTCTCAGGTTGTTGCTGCTGCTGCTACAACAGGGGGTTTTAGAAGAATAAGGTTTGATCCTCAATTCTACCCACGTAGACGCTTTGCAACTAGCATTACTCAAGCAAGTAGTGCTGTTATTACTATGTCAGTTACTCATGGCTTTACACCTGGACAAGCTGTCCGTTTAGTCGTGCCAGCTGGATATGGAATGATTGAAATGAATAGTTTAATTGGTAATATCATAGCTGTGTCTGATGTCAATGATATAACTCTTAATACTATTACTGTTGATATTGATTCTACAGCATTTACTCCATTTACATGGCCACTAACTGCGGCGGTTCCATTTACTCCCGCTTTAGTAGTTCCTCTTGGTGAGACTGCTAATGAGACTTTTGCAAACGATCTAAGTGATGCAACAGATAACCAATCCTTTATCGGAATGGAACTTGGCCCAGGAGTCGATGGTCCAGCTGGATCATCAGGAAACCAGATCTATTGGAGAGCTGGCAAGTCATTTAGCATAGATAACAACGTATAAAGCTAGGGGGATTCGTCCCCCTTTTTTAACTAAGGAGTAAATATGAGCGCAGTAATAAGAGAGAAACCGGCAAATACCCGTAAAATGACAGCAGAAGAGAATCGTAAACAACGAGATGCTGACCATAAAAAAGTAAAAGGAGTATTTAGATGTTATGAACCTCGTGGAGGGTCTTTCACCTTTAGCTTCAAGAAATATAAAGGCGATCAAGTAGACACTCGCACTATGGTTGATGGAGAGACTTATGAGATTCCTCTAATGATTGCTAAACACCTAAACCAAAATTGTTGGTATCCAAGGCATTCCTATATTATGGATATGGATGGCAATCCCACAATCAATGAAGGAAAGAAAGTTCAAAGATGTAGTTTCGAGAGTTTGGAATTTCACCTTGAGGAATAATGAGTACTTTAGAAGATATTCGCTTAAAAGTTCGTAGGTTAACTGGAAGACCATCACCGCAGCAGATTAGTGATGATCAGATAGATGAATATATTAACACATTCTATCAATTCGATATGCCAGAGACTCTAAGACTATTCTCTCAAGAAACAGTTTTTGAGTTTATGACTAAGGAAAATATTGCTGAGTATGACATGAGAGAAGAGACAGTTTTCACAGGCAACCCTCTTCAACCCCCTCAACCCGCAGTCGATGTTTTTATCACTATTAAGCCCCCTGTTTACATTGCAGGCTATCAGAGCTTTTGGTCTCAAGATAGAGAACAATTCTTCAGGTTATATCCACCACTAGCTCAGATAGAAATGAATCTAGTGGGAAATGGGAATCCAGGGCCCTATGCAGTAACTTTTGCAATTAGTCCAATTCTACAGACTTTTGTATCAGTAGGAGCGATTGACTCCACAGGAGAGACTGTAAACGCAGTAGATGTACCCACAAATAGAACAGATGGTACATGGCAAATCTCCAATACTAATTCATCTTTGACTGGATCAATATCTTATATCACAGGCAAAGCTACCGTCACCTTTAACAATGCAATTCCAGCAGGCAACGAAATAACATTTACGGCAGTGCCTTATGTTGCTTCTAGACCACAAGCAGTTTTGTTTTATGATAATGTGATCACCTTCAGACCAGTTCCAGACGCGAGTTACCCTGTTAAGATAAATGCTTATAGACGTCCTACAATCTTAATAGATTCTGGAGAATTCCCAGAGCTTAAACAATGGTGGCAGTATTTATCGTACGGCGCGAGTAAGAAGGTTTTCGAAGACTCACAGGACCCAGAAGGCGTTAACAACATCATGGCAGCCTTCAAGGAGCAGGAACTCCTAGTACTGCGTAGAACGATAGTAGAGAGAACAAACCAGCGTACGGCTACTATATATACACAGCAGCTCGATGCTTCGTTTAACAACTTTAATAATAGATTTTAGGAGAAAAACATGACATATGAACCCACCACACCAACCGGACCCGGTGAAGACCCATCCGTAAGCCAACCTAAAATCACTACTAACTTCGAGGATATAAGCCTTTTAGTTAATGTTAATCATGTAGATTTTAATGGGGCTAATCAAGGCAAGCATAAGTTTGTAACTTTGCCAGAACAAGGTACTGCTCCAGTGATTTTGGAAAATGAAGGGGCAGTCTACACTAAAGAATTTATAGCTACACAAATCACACAATTATTTTGGAGGAACGAAAAGAAAGGCATCGTAGATGGCACAGAGCAGCAAATGACTAATGTTCTCCCAGATACAACTGGAACTAATAGTGAGTGGAACTTTTCTGACGGTTTTCAAATTAGATTTGGAACTGCACAGCATACAACTAAACAGCAACCTGTAACTTTCAAAAACTCATTTGATAATAACACTTTTATAGTATTGTTAACTCCAATTGGATCCGCAGGTCAAGTAAAATCATGGAATGTCTCTAATATATCTCTTGATGGATTTACAATCGGTAGTGACGGTGCGGAGCCGGGATCGCCATCATTTCAATATTTTGCAATTGGTAATTAGATGGTTTTAAAAAGTTATCTCATCGCTCCGTTCGAATCAGGTCTAGTCAATAACGTGGAACCGTGGTTACTGCCTGAATCAGCCTTTCAGATTATGACAAATGCCTATACCTGGAGAGGAAGAGTACGCAAGAGATTTGGGTATGCTTTCATAGGTGCTAGCGCTTTACTTTCTAGGTTAAGAATAAAGATAGGAGTTACTACTGACGATCCTGGAGGAGGTTCCTTTAC
>SDBT01018799.1_pt1 | contig 10849 bp, 7 predicted proteins | sample 2277101 | NCBI WGS metagenome assembly SDBT01 (sample SAMN10404973, study PRJNA504765) | marine sediment metagenome | isolation source: marine sediment core GS10_PC15, 103 cmbsf | place: Arctic Ocean: Southern Knipovich Ridge | collected 2010 | reverse complement strand
GAACAGCGTAAAAAGCAAAAAATCATTGAGGTTAAAGAAGTCAAAGTTCGGCCAATGATTGAGGAAAATGACTACCAAGTGAAGATGCGCAACATGCACAAATTCATAGGTAATGGGGATAAGGTTAAAGTGACCCTACGTTTCCGTGGTCGCGAGATGAGCCACAAAGAATTGGGTATGAAACTCATGAACCGCATTTGCAGTGACTTAGAAGAAATTGCAAAAGTTGACCTGGCGGCTAAATTTGAAGGTCGACAGATGATAATGGTGTTGAGCCCGAAATAGTAATCTTAGTCTTAGTGAGGGCGTTGTTGATTATCCAACAACGCCCTTTTATATTATGATTGATATCTGTAATTCTTCTTGTATTTTAGGATTTCAAAGCATACAATTCCCACATTGGATTTTAAAGATTAAGAGCTTGTGGTATGGAAAATTTATCTAATAGTAAATCGGCGCTTCAATATCGATTGCAAGCAAGTGACCAAGTGAAGGCAGTCAGTAAGGACTTTCTCACGTCTTTGGGTATCACGGAGTTTGTTTTTATCAGGTTCAATAGCAACGGTCAGCATATAGACCTTAGCACAAGCAAAAAGTGGGTTAAATTTTTTTTCGAAAACAAAAATCTCGATATAAGTGTTGTAGACAACATGTGGGGTGGAAGTGATAACACAATGCGTTTTTGGATTTGGCCCGAGCCCTCATCCGAAAAAACGGATCTATTCCGTGCTCTAAATGAGCACAACTTATTTCATGGATTAACAGTTTTTGAAAAAAAAGATGGCTTGCTTTCCATGTGGGCTTTTGCCACCGCGCCAGATAATCCTGGAATAAAAGAAACATATCTCAATCACCGTAATGATTTCCAATCATTTTCTAGGGAATTTTGTGAACGAGGCAGCGAGTTAATAAAAAATTGTGTGGCGACCAATACCATGTGCTCAGAAAAAAAGCTATTAAAGAGTCTACATAACCCTGTTTTAGATGCGAATATTGATAGATTTGAAAGACATATAAATGGAAAAAGTATGCTATACCAAAAATAAGGTAGCGCTATTTTTTTATTTTGTTATCTCTGTGTTTATTAAGACTAGACATAGTTATCAAAAGATAAACCACATCCCAAAATTTTATATATAAGTTCTGAAGTTTTATAGCAATTAAATTTAATTTTGAGAGACAAGATGTGAGATTCGACTGTTCTTTTGTTAATTTTCAATATTATTCCCGTCTCTTCGGAGGTTTTACCTTTCATAATCCAAACAATAACTTCTAATTCGCGCTTGGTAATATGCATGCTTTCATTGATAACAATACTATGATTATTTTTATTTAATTTTTCTTTTCTTAAGCGATCAAAGAAAAGATCGAAATTATAGGTGTCATTTAGATTAGTAGTCTCCTTTCCTTCTAGACAATACAACCTTTTTGACTCACACTTTTTTATAATACCCCTATTTTCAGCCTTAAAAAATATTGCAAAATCCTTCAGTATTTCTTTTTTATTCATGCATATGTTGTATATATTATAAGTATTAAAACCTTCGCCGAAACAAAAACACTCTTTGTATGTTTTAAATTTTTCTACAAAAGTGACCCCAATACCAAGTCCTAATTTTTCTCTCAACCATAAAATAATCTCTTGATCTACAAAAGATGCCCAAGGATGGATACAGCTTTGTGTGATTGGATGTATTTTGTCACAACGCGGATCTAAGTAATATTTATGCTCGCAACAATATTTAGAAGCGTACTCTTCATTTGACAAAGATATTAATGTACCGTCATCGTAAATTCTGATAAAATGAAAAAAAGTTATTTGAAAACAATCGTCTAGTATCTTAGCCACATTTGAAATTTCATCGCAAAAACCAACTTGTAGTTCCAAATTACCCCAACAGCGCTTTTGTATATCACCAATTTCATAACGGCTGTTTGAGTTTGAGAATTGAGTCATACAACGGAGACAAGATCGGACAAATCATGGCGGGTCATTATCCACCATAAACTTAGATTTTGCAATTGTAGGGCACGGTAACCACTACGATAGCCTGGTGGACAGAAAAAAGCGGAGAGTTCGGACATGAGCCCCATGATGAATTATGCTTGAATGTATCACAAATATATAGAACCTTACAACTATTAAATACCAGTATTTTTACGTACTGCACGGGCAATAAATTGTCCACCCCCCTTCGTCAAGTCAGTATTTTTACGCCTATACCCGTACGGAATGAAAGTGTTTATAAGGAGCGTAGATACGATTAAAATATCCCAAACGGAGGACTTTGAATGACGATGGCAACTAAGCAGAGCAAGAAAAAACTCAATGATGATCAAGTTTCTTTGGGCGTGACTTCGGAAACGTTTGTTGAGTTAGAGGCCAAAATTTCTGCAATTGACAAAGTGCAGGCAACCATCGAGTTTGATATGGATGGCATTATACTCAATGCTAATGAGAACTTTCTAAATGCTCTTGGCTATTCTTTGGAAGAGATCCAAGGCAAACATCATAGTCTCTTTGTGGAAGATTCTTATAAAGACAGCAGGGAATATAAAGAGTTTTGGGAGAAGTTAAAACGTGGTGAGTATGAGTCTGGAGAATACAAACGAATTGGCAAAGGGGGCAAAGAGGTTTGGATTCAATCTTCTTACACCCCGATTTTTGATTTGAATGGGCAGCCGTTTAAGGTAGTGAAATACGCGACCGATGTAACAGATCAAAAACTCAAAAACTCCGATTATTCTGGCCAAATAGCTGCCATTAGTAAATCACAAGCAGTCATCGAGTTTAATATGGATGGTATTGTGCTAAATGCTAATGAGATCTTTCTGAACGCTCTTGGCTATTCTTTGCAAGAGATTAAAGGCAAACATCATAGTCTCTTTGTGGAAGATTCCTACAAGAACAGTAGAGAATACAAGGAATTTTGGGAGAAGTTAAACCGTGGTGATTATGAAGCGGGAGAATACAAACGAATTGGCAAAGGGGGTAAAGAGGTTTGGATCCAATCTTCTTACAACCCGATTTTTGACTTGAATGGAAAGCCGTTTAAGGTAGTAAAATACGCAACTGAGATCACTGATCAAAAACTCAAAAACTCCGATTATTCTGGCCAAATAGCTGCCATTGGTAAAGCACAAGCGGTCATCGAGTTTAATATGGACGGCATTATACTCAATGCTAATGAGAACTTTCTAAACGCCCTTGGTTATTCTTTGAAAGAGGTTAAAGGTAAACATCATAGTTTTTTTGTGGAAGATGCTTATAAGAATAGCAGAGAATACCAAGAATTCTGGGAGAAGTTAAAACGTGGTGATTATGAAGCGGGAGAATACAAACGAATTGGCAAAGGGGGTAAGGAGGTTTGGATTCAATCTTCTTACAACCCGATTTTTGATTTGAATGGGAAGCCGTTTAAGGTAGTAAAATACGCGACCGATGTAACTGATCAAAAACTCAAAAGCTCCGATTATTCTGGCCAAATAGCTGCTATTAGTAAATCATTAGCGGTTATAGAGTTTGATATGGACGGAATTGTGCTTAACGCTAACGAGAACTTCCTAGACACTGTAGGTTACTCACTAGATGAGATAAGAGGACAACATCATAGTCTCTTTGTGGAAGATTCTTATAAGAACAGCAGAGAATATCAAGAATTTTGGAAAAAGTTAAATCGTGGTGTGTTTGAATCTGGGGAATTCAAGCGAATTGGCAAAGGGGACAAAGAAGTTTGGATTCAGGCTTCTTACAATCCGATTTTTGATTTGAACGGGAAGCCATTCAAGGTGGTTAAATATGCACTTGATATAACAGAAAAAACATTAGAATTGAGAAATAATAAAGAAAAGATGGATAAAGTGAACTCAGATCTTGATCTTCAAAATAGATTAAGCTCTGCTGTAGAAGCACTTTCTAATTCAGTACGCGGCGAATTAAACTCTTTTGATTTGGGTGAGAATGTGCTGAAAAAGCTCTCAGAACTGCTCGACATCCAGGTTGGTATATTTTATATAATGAAAGATGACAAACTTGAACTTATTTCAAGTTATGCGTACACAAAAAGAAAACATCTTTCTAATAGCTTTGCAGTTGGAGAAGGATTAGTAGGGCAATGTGCTAAAGAAAAAAAATCTATTATCATAACTAGTGTTCCTGATGATTATATTAAGGTTTCATCTGGATTAGGCGAAGGAACTCCTGGCTCGATTATGGTCACCCCTATCCAGTTTGAAGGTCAACTCCTTGGTGTTTTGGAAATTGGTAAGATAGGTCAATTTTCTGATGAAGATAGGCGCGTCTTAGAAGATGCTTCAGATAATATTGGTATTGCTGTTAATTCATCTGTTGCTCGTGTTCGCATGCAAAAATTGTTACAAGAAACTCAAGCTCAAGAAGAAGAACTTCGTGTAACCAACGAAGAGATGCAAACGCAGCAAGAAGAAATGAGTGCACAACAAGAAACACTTCAGGATGCGAATAAAGAACTTGAAAAAAAGACGGTTGAACTTAAGAAATCTCAAAACGAAATTCAGGAGAAAAATTTAAGCCTTGAGAAGCAAAAAATAGAGCTTATCAAGCAAAGAGAGCTGACTGAAGCTAAAAATGTTGAAGTAGAAAAAGCACGAAAAAATGTTGAAGAAAAAGCGAAAGAGCTAGAGATTTCGAGTAAATATAAATCAGAATTTTTAGCCAATATGTCACATGAACTGAGAACACCTTTGAACAGCTTGTTAATACTATCAGAATCTCTCTCTGATAACGACGAAAATAATTTAACCGATGATCAAGTAGAGGCCGCTAAAATAATTCATAGTGGGGGAAAAGATCTGCTCAATCTTATCAATGATATTCTGGATTTATCGAAAGTGGAAGCTGGAAAATTGGATGTTTTAATCGAAGATGTGAGTGTTAATAGTGTTTTTACTAATTTACAGCGCCAATTCTCTCCCATAGCAAAGCATAAAGGTATAGGATTTAATATTGATAACCAATATCAGAGAGATGTTAATATTAGTACAGATAAGACAAGATTAGAGCAAATTCTGAAAAACTTTTTATCAAATGCTTTTAAATTTACTGAAACAGGTTCAGTAACGCTTCAATTACACAAACCAGCAGAAGATGTGGAATTTCAAAAGAGTCACTTAACCCCAAGTAATTGTGTTGGCATTAAAGTAATAGATACAGGTATAGGTATTCCTAAAGACAAGCAGTTATTAATTTTTGAAGCATTTCAGCAAGCAGATGGTTCGGTAAGTCGTAAACATGGTGGCACTGGACTTGGTCTTTCAATTTCAAGAGAGCTTGCTAAATTACTTGAATGTGAAATTAAGCTTGAGAGTATGGAAGGGAAAGGAAGTGCATTTACTTTATACATACCAATAAAGTCAAATATTAGAGATGTTGATTTGAAGCCTACACATCCGTTAGTGGAAAAAGACAAGACATCTATAGTCAATTATAGCAACAATATTATTGCCCCCACCAATTATATTGCACTTCCAACAACTGCAGAGTCGACTAATATTTCATCTGATAAAAAATGTTTGTTGATTATTGAAGATGATGAAAAATTCAAAGATATACTCCTCAATATTGCAAGGAAAAGAGGGTATGATGGTGTCAGTACAAAAAGTGGAAAAGAGGGAATAGAGCTTGCACGTAGTTTAAATCCAACTGCCATAAGCTTAGATATTGGACTACCAGATATTGACGGATTGGAGGTGCTGCAAGCTTTGAAATCTGATCCATTAACAAATCCTATTCCAGTTCATGTTCTTTCCGGTAGCGATGATCTACTCCAGTTTTATCAGTATGGTGCCATTGGAGTATCGAAAAAGCCTATGGATCAGAAGAAATTGTCGAATATTTTTGATAAGATTGATGCAATTCATTCTGGAAAAATAAGACAAGTTTTGGTTGTGGAAGATGATGCGAATAGTCAAGTGGTTATTGCTAAACTGATACATCACCATACAATAGAATTGACTCAAGTGACTTCAGGACAAGAAGCAGTAAGATTACTTCAAGGTGATATATCTTATGATGCGCTAATTCTAGACCTTGGTCTTCCTGATATGACAGGTCTAAATTTGCTTAAAAAACTAAAGGGCTTAAAATCTATCGAAATACCTCCAGTCATTGTCTATACTGCCAAAGAAATAGATAAAAAGGAGTATTCGGAACTTAGCAAATTTGCCCCAAGTTTTATCTTAAAAGGAGCCAATTCTGCTAATAGATTATTAGATGATCTCTCTCTGTTTTTGCATCTTAATCTGAGAAAAAGATCGCGCTCAGATCCTACTATTGCTAAGGTGCCAACCAAAAATTTTCGCGAAGTTTTTCAAGGTAAACACGTATTGCTGGTTGATGATGATCTTCGTAATACCTTTGCATTATCAGGAACTCTTAAAAAACATGGTTTAGATGTTATCATGGCTGATAACGGAAAAATGTCTATTGAGAAATTAGAAGAAAATTCAGACATACAACTCGTTATTATGGATATCATGATGCCTATTATGGATGGTTACGAAGCAATGTCTAGAATTAGGCAACAGAAACGCTTCGATCATATCCCAATTATTGCTTTAACCGCTAAAGTTTTGCCTGAAGATCGACGTAAAGCTTTTGAATGCGGAGCGGATGATTTTCTCACCAAACCAGTAGACATCGGAAAACTACTAGAAATAGCATCAAAATGGCTATCAATTGATACCACACAAAAACAAAAAAAGAGCAATACTGCGTAATTGATGGAAACAATATGGAATGAAGACTAGCAGTGATTCTCTCATCAAGTCTTTTGACATAAATGAGGTTTTAGAAAGACTTTTCCAGTTCTCGGAATATGATTTCAGCCAATATTCAAAAAGTTTTATAGAACGTCGAATTATCAGGATTATGACAAAATTTCGTCTGAAAACTGGATATGAATTAATAGCACGGCTTGCAGACGAGCCAAAATTTTGCATGGATGTGCTATTAGAATTTTCTATCCTAGTAACCGAGGCTTTTCGGGATCCTGATATGTTTGCAGCCATTCGTGAAAAGGTAATGCCTATTTTATCAACTTATCCATTTATCAGAATTTGGCATGCTGGGTGTGCAAGTGGAGAAGAAGCTTATTCTATAGCAATTATTTTGCATGAAATGGGATTGCTAGAACGTAGCAAGCTATATGCAACAGATTTTAATGCTAAGGTTATTTTGCATGCAGAGCAAGGAATGTTTTCACATAAACAATTAGAGTTATATTCTAGTAATTATCAAAAAGCTAGAGGTAAATCTAATTTTTTAGAATATGTAACACAACAAAAAAACAAGTTTTATTTTAAAAAATTCCTTAAAAAAAACATTGTATTTTTACATCATAATTTGCTGAAAGATGATGTCTTGGATGGAATAAATTTTATTATTTGCAGAAATGTTTTTATTTATTTTAATCCTGATTTACAAACAAGAGTGTTACAACTTTTTAATAGGTCGCTTGTACCCCGTGGTTTCTTATGTCTGGGTAAGCAGGAGAATATTAATTTAATTGATTCTCAAAAAATCTATGAACCTTTTACTGATAACTATCCAATTTATCGCAAGCTTTTGAGCAAGTACGATAATGTTTGATGTAATAACAATTGGAGCATCCGCAGGTGGAATTAAAGCATGTCGTCAATTGTTCAGTATGTTGCCCACCCAATTCTCCTGGCCTATTTTGTTGGTACAACATATCATGCCTTCTCAAGGTGCCTCTGGCATATCAAGTACCTTGGAATATGTAACAGAGATCCCTGCAATAGTCGCCAAAGAAGGAGAGATTATTAGACCCCGGCATATTTATATTGCACCATCAGATCGCCATATGATGGTTACAAAAAAAAGGACCTTACAGCTTTCAAAAGGGAAAAAGGTCATGTATTCTCGCCCCTCTATCGATGTACTTTTTAAAAGTGCTGCCGAAGTTTTTCACAACCGTGTTATTGGTATTATTTTGACAGGAGCAAACAAAGATGGAGCGGAAGGCTTAGCAGCTATTAAGGACCATGGTGGTTTTACAATTGTGCAAGATCCAGGTACTGCTTTCATGAGATGCATGCCTGACAGCGCCATAGCACAAACAGATTCTGATACGGTACTCTCTCCTGTTGAAATTGGAGGGTTTCTAAAAGCAATGTGGTTAATAGCCCACCCTCCCTACTCAGTAGAAAGAAAAAAACATGATGTTACAAGATAAAAAAACAATTCTATTAGTGGATGATAACAGGGCAAATCTCTTTGCCCTAGAGATCATGCTCAAGCCAAAGGGAATTAAAACAATTAAGGCATCATCTGGCCAAGAAGCACTCCAGCATTTATACAAGAATAATATTGAGATGGTCCTGTTAGACATAAAAATGCCAGTAATGAATGGCTATGAAACAGCAAGAAAAATTCGCCAAGAGCCTGATTTTTGCCAAATTCCTATTATATTTGTTTCAGCTATAGATGAAGGTTCTGATATTTTTTTACCTGAAGTAGGGCATGGCATCATTGATTATATGTATAAGCCTATTAAGACAGAGGATATGAGGGTGATTCTGGAAAAATATTTTTAGAATTACTGAACTATAATGTAAATATTGAGATGTGAAACATAATGACACCTTCAAAAATATTAGTAGTTGACGATTTGCCTGCAAATATAACGGCTATGGAAACCATCTTAAAGCCTTTAGATGTGCATATCATGAAGGCCCATTCAGGTGAAGAAGCTCTAAAATTACTAATCCGTCATGACTTTGCTGTTATCGTGCTCGATGTGCAAATGCCAGTTATGGATGGATTTGAAACCGCTGAATTAATTCGTCATAGTAACAATGGAGAGTATGCTCCCATTATTTTTGTAACAGCAATTGATAAAGACCAAAGTCGTGTTATAGAAGCATATGGTACAGGGGCTGTTGATTTTTTGTTTAAGCCTGTTAATCCAATTCAGTTAAGAGCCAAAGTCAAAGTTTTTCTTGATCTAGATGAACAAAAAAACTCTCTTAGGGATTTGCTGGCCAAAAGAGAGGATCTGTTGCGTACCATAACCGATCAAAATGACAAGCGAGCAACACTAATACGACAAAATACCAGGCTTAAGGCACAGTCAAAATTATGGTTGGCCATAGCCTGTCTGATGGTAATTTGTGCCGGGTTTTTTGTTTATAATTTCCGCATATCTGAAGAAAATGTTCGTTTGGAAGATCTTAATGAACAAATGACACAATTAAATCAATCATACCAGCGTTTTATTCCCCACGAGTTCACCTCACTCTTAGGTAAAAAGAGCATTAAGGACATCAGGCTAGGCGACCAAGTGCTACAAGCTATGGCAGTTATGTTTTTTGATATGTCCGGCTTTACATCTATGACAGAGCACATGTCAGCGAAAGAAATGGTCACCTTAATGAATGATGTTTTTTCTGCAGTACAACCGGCCATAATAAAAAACCACGGTATTATCAATAAATATTTGGGTGATGGTGCCATGGTTATTTTTCCTACCGGTGAAAATGATGCTGTGCAGGCAGGCATTGAAATGATACGTTCTATAGCTAGCTTAAACAAAAAAAGAATTAAAAATGGCCTAAAACCCCTGTTACTTGGGATAGGAATTGACAGTGGACCGATGATCTTAGGAACAGTTGGGGAGGCAAAAAGATTAGAATATACGGTGTATGGGAATACGGTGAATCTAGCTTCCAGGGTAGAGGGGTTAACTAGGCAATACGGTGTGAATCTGTTAATAACTGAAAACGTTTATTCTAGAACAAACGGAAAAACTCGGAAAAATGTACGTATTGTAGACAATGTGAGAGTAAAAGGTAAATCAGGTGTTATAACGATTTACGAAGCCTTTGGTGGGGATGTAGAGAAAATCCCTTCCCGTAACAAGACTTTAAGTCATTATCTAAAAGGGTTTAACTTGTATCAAAGGGGTGCGTTCAAAAATGCCATTACCGCCTTTCAGCAGGTTGTGCATATTGATCAATCGGATGATTTAGCAAAATATCACCTGTTGAAATGCAAAGATTTAATGCAAGGTAAACATGCGAATTGGGAACCAATAGAAACTTTTTCGGTCAAATAACAGTGCCTACTCGACAACTCACTAGTCCGAATTATGGGGCTCATTATAAAGCACCGTATTTTTACGCCTATACCTGTACTGAATGAAAGTGTTTAAAGGAGATAGTAGATAAGATTAAGTGACCCTAAGCGGAGGACTTTGAATGACGATGACAACTAAGCAGAGCAAGCAAAAACTAAATGGTTCTTATGCAAAGCGGCAAAAGGAACTTGGCCGCACATTAATCCCAATATCCCGGAAAGAGTAAAAAGTGTAATTGGTTTTTAAATTAAAGAAGCGCCTGTGTTGTTTGGATTCCCGCCCATCACACAGACACTTTCTTTCAAATAGGCACACTAACCACCCAGGATTCACCAGAAGGCGAATCATCAGGAATATTCAGGTGATCGTCATTATATCCAATTCTGAATCATTTCCCAAATTTTATCTACACATTTGTGTGTGCCCAACCTCACTTGTTTGCGCCAATTGTGTGCAGACAGGGTTTTTATAAATTTACTAATTGAACAAGCAGAAGAAAAGGAAAAAAAAGATGACTAGCTCTCGTAAATATGCTCTAAAAAGCTTAGTAAAACATATAATTTCTATAAAATTAAATAACTATAAAATAACTTATTTGTTCTTGTTGCTATGTTTGCCATCGCAATTGTTATCAACTAAGAATATAAATAATAATGATAATAATCATAATGATATTGTAATAAAAATTAATATACACTTAAAAAATATAAAAA
>SDBT01018798.1_pt1 | contig 10850 bp, 9 predicted proteins | sample 2277101 | NCBI WGS metagenome assembly SDBT01 (sample SAMN10404973, study PRJNA504765) | marine sediment metagenome | isolation source: marine sediment core GS10_PC15, 103 cmbsf | place: Arctic Ocean: Southern Knipovich Ridge | collected 2010 | reverse complement strand
TTGAAGGTGTTTGGCGAAAAAGAGGGCTAAAGCTTTCCATCAGGATAATTTCATTAATATCCCTTGTCAGGATAATTAGATCCAGTTTTCGACCCAGCCCCCGTAAATTCTTAAGGGAATTAATTGCCTCAAAACGGTGTTCTCCAAAACGCAAAGCAAGTTCGTGGAGAATCAAATCATCCCGATGAGACAAGACACCGATCTCATGGTGCTCCTTCATGTATTTTTTTTGGGCAAAACCGATTATCTTCCCAATCTCATCTGCCCGGACCTTTACGCGAATGAGGGTATTGGATAAAAGGTGGAGAGGAATCAGGTAGTAAGGTTTTCCCAGAGACGAAAATCTTATGAGGAGTCCGATGTTTTCGTATAGCGCGTTGAGTTCTTTGAAATGGCTCTTTACATCATCAGGGTTTTCCACGGTAATGGATTGGATGAATTTGACATCTTCCGGCTCCAGCCGCTCATAGGCCTCAAGGAAACCGAATCCGTATGCGTTCCCGCCATATCTGCTGGAAAGGTAAGATGGGTGTTTCAGGGCGGCAAAGGTCCCCATCGGGATATCCGATGGATCAATCCCAAGGGCTTTATACTCATCAGGTTTGATAAATCCAAAAGAATTTTCCTGCCAAAATGTATCTGCAGGCAGGGATCCGGTGGGGTCCATCCAGATTTTCTCCGCCGTCCAGTCTTCTGCCTGAGGGGGGATGGCTGGGGTTTTCTTGCGTAGAGCTAAAGCCAACGTTTACGGCGTTTGTAGGACTTTACATCTTTATACGATTTGAGGGCGCCTGAAGCAGATGTCCCCAGATAAAACTCTTTCACATCCGGGTTTTCGCGGAGCTCTTCCGCCTCACTCTCCAGAACTATCTTGCCATTTTCCATGACATATCCGTAATTGGCGATTTGGAGGGCCATGTTGGTATTTTGCTCAACAACCATGAGGGTAGTCCCCTGTTCTTTATTTATTCTCTTGATGATCTGAAAAATCTCTTTGACCAACAATGGGGCAAGACCCAGGGACGGTTCATCCAGAAGCAACAGCTTGGGATGAGCCATCAATGCCCTTCCTATCACGAGCATCTGAAGCTCACCCCCGCTGCAGTAACCTGCCTGTGCTCTTTTTCGTGCCAGGAGAGCCGGGAAATAGTTATAGACCAATTCTAAATCTTTTTGGTAAGGTTTACCCCAACGAGTGGCGGTCCCAACTCTCAGGTTTTCTTCAACTGTCAGATATTTGAACTCCTGTCTCCCTTCAAGCACCTGGATAATCCCCATGCGGGTAATCTCCTCCGGAGAAGAGTTCTGTACAGGCATCCCATCGTATTCGATGGAGCCCTCGGTAACCTTTCCGTTCTCGGGCTTCAACAGACCGGAAATGGCCTTAAGGGTCGTGGTCTTCCCGGCGCCGTTGCTACCAAGAAGGGACACAACCTGCCCTTTCTTGACGGTTAATGACACACCTTTTAAGACCTGAATGACATCAGAGTAGACCACGCTGATGTTGTTGATCAACAGTCTGATATCATCTTCCATAATGGTGATTTTTTCTCCAATTTATTTTGGCACCAGGAGGTCGTCTGAGAATGAGAGATTTTTTCCAAGGTCAAGCCTCCTAGTAGGAAAAGGGCCACAACCTAAAACTGGACCGAACAATACGCCATACCTCCGCAAGTCCCTTTGGTTCAAAAATGATAAAAAGTATGATCACAAGACCGTAAACAAACTCGCGCAGAGGTGCAATTGTAATCGCCGCTCCAGCAGATACGCCAACATTCATCAGATACTCGGTAACGTGACTCAATATTTCATTTAGGCCCACAATAAAAACAGCGCCAAAGATAGCGCCCGGGATGCTTCCCAGCCCTCCAATGATGATCATGGCGATAAACTCAATTGACAACCACAGGTTAAAGGGCTCCGGGGTGATACTCATAGTGTAATAGGCATAGAGCGCACCGGCGAACCCCGCATAAAAGGAGCTTATGGCAAAGGCAAGCAGTTTGTAGGGGAAAATGGGGATGCCCATCCCTTCAGCTGCCTTGTCGTTATCCCGGATGGCAATAAAAGCCCTTCCGTATCGTGTGCGAATGAGATTCACGGCCATCCAGGTCAGTCCGGTGAGACAGACAAAAATGACATAATAAAAGGTGCGGTCACTTCCCAAATCCAAACCAAAAAGGTTTGCATTGGCGACAACAATCCCCTCCGCGCCCCCCGTAAGACCATCCCATTGTACAAGTACATATTCAATGATAAATTGACCTGCCAGGGTGGCAATAAGGAGATAAAGATGTTTTAGACGTGCAGAAGGAAGGCCAAAAACTACCCCGACAGCCGCTGTCACGATACCGCCGGCAGGCACTGCTGCCCAGAAGGGAAATCCAGCCCTGGTGGCCAGGATGGCTGCCGCATATGCCCCCACACCGAAAAAGGCGCCATGGCCAAGGGAAATCTGTCCTGTATAGCCAATCAGCAGGTTGAGCCCTATGACCGAAATGGCATAAATTCCGACCGTATTTAGTATGTAGAGGCTGTAAGGGCCACCCAAAAAGGGAACAACACCAAAAAGCACCGCAAGCCCAATAAGAAGCCACAGCCTCCCGAAATCTGTCTCAAAGATGCTCAGCTCTTCCAGGTATGATTCTTTGAAATTCCCGCACGGGTGAAAGTGAAATCTGCTCATTTTCCTAAATCCATCAGACCCGCTCAATCTCTACCAGACCAAAAAGGCCGTAGGGTTTTACCATCAGAATAACGATAATCACAATATAGGGAATGACTTCCCTCAACGAGGTGGAGACATATCCGCCTGTAAAGGTTTCGAGTAAACCGATAATTAATCCGCCTAAAATGGCCCCGCCAATACTATCAAGCCCCCCCAGGATCACCACGGGGAACACCTTTAAGCCAATTGCGCTCAGTTCATGAACATTTATGCCATTAATAATGCCCAAGATTATTCCGCTCATTGCCGCCACAATAAATGCAATGGCCCAGGAGAGAGCAAAGACACGCCTTACGTGAACACCCAGAGAAAGGGCCGCCGGCTGGTTATCGGCGACAGACCTCATATAGATGCCCTGGGATGAGTATTTAAAAAAGAAACCGAACAGGATAAGAAAAAGAATCCCTATTATAAATGACGCCACATTTACCGGAGGGATCTGGATGCTCCCCAGCTGTATTGAAAGACCCTCCGGAAGGAACTTGGGATAATCATGAATATCCCCTCCAAAGATGAACAGCAACAACCCTTTAAACATGATACCCAGCCCCAGGGTCAGCATAATCACCTCAATCAGGCTTTCTCCAATCAAGGGGCGAAGAAAAAGGCGTTCAACCACAAAACCCAACGCAAAGGTTCCTACCAGCGTCAGTGCAAAGGCAACCAATATAGGCAAATTGGCCCAGGCAGAAAGAACCAGGAACATAAAGGCACCTATGGCCAGGAGCTCTCCGTGGGCCAAGTTCAAGACACTGCTCGACTTGAAAATCATCACAAAGCCCAACGCGGATAGTGCATAGAGAAATCCCAGTGATAATCCGTTTACCAAGAGTTGAAGAAAAAATTCCATTGCCCGTCAGCCTCCCCACTACACCTTTATAATTTTGACTGTTGTTTCTATGGTCCCTATTTGCCCATCCCGATACCGTACCTGACCTTTTACTTCCAACTCCTTCTTGTCAGAATACATGGCATCGATCAGATTCTTATATTGTTCAAATACAAATTTTCTTCTCACCTTCCCTGTCCTCGTAAGTTCTTCGTCATCTGCGTCAAGCAATTTGTAAAGCAGGATGAACTTCACAAGCTCCATGGGCTTTGGCAATTGGGTGTTTACCTCCCTGATTTCCTCTCTAATCATCTCTTCAACAGCCGGCAGTTGGGAAAGATCTGTGTAAGTGGTGTAAGGGATCTTTCGATCTTCCGCCCAATTGCCCACATTGCCGTAATCGATGTTGATAAACCCGGTGATGTACGGATGGCCCTCCCCCCAAATCACGGATTCCTGGATGTAAGGGCTAAATTTCAGCCTCGTTTCAATAAAATCTGGCGAAAAGGCTTCCCCATCCTTTGTCCTCATAATATCTTCTTTACGCCCGATAATAAGGAGATGCCCGTCATCGTCAAAATATCCCGCATCCCCGGTATAAAACCAACCATCCTTCAAGACTTCCATCGTGGCTTCAGGGTTTTGATAATAGCCAACAAAATTTGATTTACTTGAGACCAGAACCTCCTGATCTTCCATGATTTTAACTTCTGTCCTTGGCAGGGCCTTTCCCACCGTCTCAGGTTTTGCCTCATCACCAGGCTGCACCTGGAAAATCCCTCCCGATTCAGTCAGTCCATAGCACTGCATCAGATTGAGGCCATTGGCCCTGAAAAAACGAATCACATCCGGGCTGATGGGGTGCCCGCCGGTATAGGCCCCGAGAAACCCCAGGCATCCTATACGATCAAGAAGCGGTCGAGAGATGATCCCATGGGCAATCCATCTGAGAAATCTTAGTTTAACGGGAATCGATTTTTTTTCCGACTCCAGGTCCACAATGTTTCCCCCTACCCGCTGTGAGACATTGAAGAGTGCCCTTTTGATAACCCCGGCATCGTTGATCTTGACCCTGATCTTGGAAGCAAGATCCTCCCAGAATCTGGAGGAGGAGACAATGACAGTTGGCCCTATTTCCCTGAAATCCTCCAAGACTGTCTCAAAGGTTTCGGGGAAGTTCATGGAAATGCCGCCAGATAGTGTGATGCCAACTCCCCACATCTGGTCTACGATCCATGCCGTCGGGGTAATGGAAATCCAGTTGTCACCAATACCAATGGGAGCGGTTTCCAGCCATTTTCGAGACATCTCTGTAAAGTTTTCGTAACTCAACATAACCAGCTTCGGCACCCCTGTGGTCCCCGAAGTCATCAACATGAGGGCGACATCATCCGGTCGACCTTCCCAGAGTTCCTTTTGAAATAACTCCGGCTCCTCATTGTCCAGTTCCTCTCCCAGGTCCAAGAGCTGTCTAAAACTTATCAACCAGGGGTTGTCTGCATAGCCTCTCATGCCGGTGGGATCTATGTAAATGAGGTGCCGCACCTGGTTTAATTCATCTTTGTGGGAAAGGAGCTTGTCAACCTGTTCCTGGTCCTGTGCAAAAACATATGCCGCCTCAATCCGGGTGAGCCCGCTTATCTGCTCTTTTGCAACGGCTGAGGTAAACAACGGGATTGTCACCGCACCAAGGGATTGGGCCCCCAACTCACTAAAAAGCCATTCGGGGTGATTATCGAGGATAAGCCCCACGTTTTCCCCCCTCTTAAGGCCAAGAGAGAGGAGACCGAGGGCCACAAACTTTGTATAACGGAGATACTCCTGCCAATCATATGTCTGCCATATACCGTAAGCCTTTTCCCGGATAGCGGTTTTATCGGTTCCTAATCTCTCAGCCTGTCTCGAAAGTATCTGAGGAAACGTATATGCGATCAGGGATGATAGAATTTCTTCATCCATACGCTCTATTTTGAGATTGTTCTTGACCATCTTCTGATCATTTGTCCTGTTTCTAAATTTTCAGCCGGCCTTGCCCCCCAAAAGAATAAAGAGCGAACCGGTTTTTTTAAATCCGGATATTAGGGTGACCATTGGCGGAATGGTGGCTCATGACATAGGCGCTAATTGAAACAGACAAAAACAACAGCCATTCAACCGGTTGTAGATGTATCACCAAGATAGGCCTCGACCACTTTGGGGTGGTTTTGAACAAAATCAGGAGAGCCCTCAGCCAGTTTAACCCCGAAATCCAGTACCATGACTCTTTGGGAGATACTCATAACCACCGACATGTCATGTTCGACCAGAACCATGGTCTGATTCCATGCCTCATTTAACTCTACCAGGAACCTGACCATATCCTCCTTTTCTTCAAGCGTCATCCCCGCGAAGGGCTCATCCAGGACAAGAAGTTTTGGTTCCAACGCCAGTGCACGACCCAGTTCCACCCGTTTTCGCAAACCATAGGGTAAAGACCCCACAGGCTTTTTTCTGATCGATTGCATCTCCAGAAAATCGATCAGCTCCTCCAAGACTTCCCGGTGACGGATTTCTTCTTCTCTGACAGACTTTGAGAAAATTGACGCCAGCCCAACACTGTAATTACAATGAATATGACGGGCCAGCAACATGTTGGACAGCACCGTCATACCGGGAAACAGCTCGATGTTTTGGTAGGTCCTGCCGATTCCAAGCTTGGTCAGGTGATGGGCAGGGGAAGAGGTGATATCTTTTCCATTAAAAAAAATTTGGCCCTCCTGGGCCTTGTAATAACCGGTGATACAATTTAGGAGGCTGGTCTTTCCAGCACCATTGGGACCGATTATTGCAACCAACTCTCCCGTACGCACCGAAAGGTCGATTTCATTGAGGGCCGTGATACCGCCAAATTTGAGTGTAAGCCCCTTCACCTCCAGCTCGGCCCGTCTTTCTTCGGGCCGGGCCGAGGCAAAGATGCTTGGTTCACCGCGAAAGGCCTTCATTTTATAATTGTTACTTTCTCTTTTCCGGGTGCCCAGAAGGTGGTGAGCGGGGTAAAGGTCTGGTTTTCGTTGATCTTTACGATTCTTGCCATCCAGGAGGCACTGTGGTCGGTCTTGGTATAGGTAATATTCGGGACAAGTCCACCAAAGTCTTCATTACGGAATGTCTCAAGCGCATCATTGATGGTTTGGCTGTTGATTTTTCCAAATTGGTCATGGGCCTTCTGAAACCCCCTTGCCATGATTGCACCAATGGTTACGCCTTCCCAATAGGCTGTATCAAACTTGTAAGGTCCTTCCTCGGGTTCTCTGTATTTTTTCCAAACTTTCTGCAAAAGCTTGATACCGGGGGTGCCGTCACCCGGCAGGCTCCCGGTAAATGCCATATGCATTCGGTCGCGGATAAGGCCCTTTCCACGTTTAAAGAAGTCGGGATCCGTCGAGGTCCAGGTCCCAAAAAAGGGAACCTTATAATTTACGCGATCGGCGGATTGGAGGGCCATGAGAATGGCCGAGGGAAGACACTGCATAAAGATATATTCAGCGCCTTTGTCCTTGAGCCTGAGCAGCTCGGTGTTCAGATCCAGTGATTTGGGCGGAAACATTTCGATGGCAACAATATCTATATCATGTTTGGCTGCGTAATCTTTGCTGGCGGCATGGATGGACTTCCCATAGGCATTGTTGTAGGTCAACAGCCCAACTTTCGGTGATTCAGGCCCTTCGTGGATAGCCTTTATGTATTCCAGGACCGCAGCGGAGTCCATATCATAGGCACCAAATGGCAGAAACGCGTAGGCTACAGGCGGTTTGAGTATCCCCTGGTAGGTCGAGTAATTAAGATTGGGGATTTTGTATTTCTGGATTATTGGTTTTGCCATGATTCCCGATCCTGCATCCCATGTGGCAAGCATGTCCATTTTATCTGCGGTACAGAACTTTTTTACATATTTAAGGGCTTCAGGGACCTTGTAGCCATGATCCACTATGGTCAGTTTGATTTTGTTCCCGGCAATTCCTCCCTGGACTTCATTGACGTAACGCGTGTAATCCCGCTGTCCTTTGGCATGATACTGCCCCCATGTCGAGGCCGGACCCGTCAAGTTGATTATCGCCCCAACCTTTATATCCTTGGCTGAGGCCCCTCCTGGAAAACCCAGGGCAAGTACTACAGCCACAATTACCGAAATAGTCACCAACATGGATAATTTACGCATAATCAGTCCTCCTTAAATTAGATTTAGATGTAAATTTATACCTGCCCAAAATCGTCTCTAGCCTAAACATACCACCACCCTTCGCGCGTTAGACCATAACTATTTTGTATCTAATTCAATTCATCATTTTCTGTCAAGAAGTATTGCGGCTGCTGCACTGGTTTTTCTTGGTTCAAAAGCGCCACTCGTTGCTGAAAAATGATGAAAAATGTTGACACCCACCAAAACCAATGTTAAAAGTTTTATGTGAATGAACAATCATTCACACAAACAAGGGAACGTTTATGGTGCGCAAAAGAAAAAATAGCGAAAAATATCACAGAATCATAAAAGCGGCCACAAAGGTGTTTGCCAAGAAAGGCTTTTATCCGGCAAAGATATCCGAAATTGCCAAGGAAGCACAGGTCGCTGACGGAACTATCTATATCTATTTTGAGAACAAGGATGATATTCTGATATCGCTTTTTGAAGAGCAGATGAAAAAAGTGCTTGAAAACATGGTGGCCCAGATTTCGAAACTAAATGACCCTGCCGAAAAGCTTGAAAAATTTGCCCTGACCCACCTTCTGTTGATTGAACAGAACAAAGATATAGCGGAAATTATCCAGGTGGAACTCAGGCAGAGCAGCAAATTTATGAAGGAGTACAAAAACGAGCAGTTTATCCAATATCTGGACTTGATCGGGAATATCATTAAGGAAGGCCAGAAAAAAGGTGTCTTCAAGAAAGATATTATGCCTGGTGTAGCCAAGAGAGCTTTTTTTGGGGCCTTGGATGAAATGTCCAGGTTCTGGGTGTTATCAAGCCGCAAGAGATATGATATTGAAACTGCTGCCAAACAGATCAGCGGATATTTTTTAAAAGGGATAACCGCCTGACCCTGCCAGGGGGCCTGTAAACCCGATGATCGGATTGTTTCATGGCGGGCAAAACAACGAAATTTAGTGTTATCTTATTCAAATCAGGTGTAAAGGACCAATTAACGACCTAAAACCAGTTACTGAAAGGAGGATGCAGTGAATATTATTGTATGCCTAAAACAGGTTCCAGACACGGAGACACAGATAAAAATTGCACCCGAGGGAAAGTCAATTGTAAAAGATGATATCAAATGGGTAATGAATCCCTACGATGAATTCGGGGTCGAAGAGGCCTTGAAATTAAAGGAAAAATTCGGTGGCGATGTCACCGTGGTAGGCTTGGGTCCCAAAAGGGTAACAGAATCGATCCGAACTGCACTGGCAATGGGCGCGGATAAGGGTATTCTTATCAGCGACGATGCTTTGGAGGGGAGCGATTCCTTTGCCACGGCAAAGGCCTTGTCTGCCGCAATAAAGGACCTTGATTACGACCTCATTTTTACCGGTCAACGAGGGGTGGATGATGATATGGGCGTTGTCGGTGCATCCATTGCAGAGTTCCTGGACATCCCGCAACTTTCAGTGATCGTAAAGATGGCAGTGGCTGAGGATGGCAAATCTTTAACAGCACACAGACCGGTGGAGGGCCAGGTGCTCGTAATAGAGTCCAGCCTGCCTGCTCTCATCACGACCCAAAAGGGGTTGAACGAACCCAGATACGCCACACTCCCCGGGATTATGAAGGCCAAAAGGAAACCGCTTGAAGAGAAGACCCTGGCAGATCTTGATTTGGATCCTGCTCAATTCGGGGAAGGCGGGAGAAAGGTAAAGATCCTGGAAATAACCCGACCACCGAAAAGAACGAAAGGGAAAATCGTCAAAGGGGCGACGCCTCAGGAAAAGGCGGCTGAACTGGCCAAATTGCTCCACGAAGAGGCAAAAATTTTCTAGACAGACCTTCGTCCTCTTTTTTGTTCGAGTAACAACAATCAATTATGAGTTGACTCTTAATATAAGGAGATATTGGAAATGGCACAGGGAGTTTGGACAATTGTTGAGCAAAGGGATGGAGAGATCCGAAAAATCACGTATGAAATCGTCAGTGAGGGGAGACGCCTGGCAGATGAACTGGGTCAGACGTTGACAGTAGTACTGCTCGGTTCAGGCATCAAGGACAAGGCGGCCGAACTGGGTCATTATGGGGCGGACAGGGTTTTGGTGGCAGATGATTCCAGATTGGGAACCTATACGACCGATGCCTATGTGTCTGTCATTTCCCAACTGGCAAAAGCAGAGGATCCTGCCATAATCCTGATGGGTGCCTCTTCTCAGGGAAAAGACCTATCAGCCCGATTGTCGGCCCGTATGGGGGTAGGCATGGCACAGGATTGCACTGTCTTTTCATTGAAGGATGGGAATCTTGTAGCAATCAGACCTACATATGCCGGCAAGGCCTATGCAAGGGTGACTTTTGAGGACAGTTGGCCGCAAATGGCCACTGCCAGGCCAAACGTGATGAGCATCGGTGAGCCAGACACCTCCCGATCCACAGAGGTTGTTGATGCATCTTTTAATCTTGAGGACAGCGCGGTCATGACCAAGGTGGTTGAGGTGCGCAAGGATGAAAGCGGAAAGGTTGACCTGACAGAGGCGGACAAGATTGTCTCCGGGGGCCGGGGCATGAAGGGGCCGGAAAACTACAAGATTCTTGAAGATCTTGCCGAGGTTATTGGGGCCACCGTTGGGGCCTCCCGTTCGGCCGTGGACGCCGGGTGGAGACCTCATTCCGACCAGGTAGGTCAAACAGGGAAGGTGGTTTCCCCCAATCTTTATATTGCCTGCGGTATATCAGGAGCCATTCAACACCTGGCCGGCATGAGCACTTCAAAGGTGATTGTGGCCATAAACAAGGATGAGGAGGCGCCCATATTCCAGAAGGCAGATTATGGTGTGGTTGGCGATCTTTTTGAGATTGTTCCGGCCCTGACCGAGGAAGTCAAAAAGTATCTCTGAGGGCATCTTTAATCGTGGGCGTTCGCGGGCTCAAAGCCCGCGCTGGTGCGACTCGTGGCATGATTCCAAACCTGTGCTTGAGTAGGCTAAGACTGTACTTTTGGCATGTATAGTCCCGATGATTGGTCTGGGCCAGGGGTTCAGGGCTCAAGGTTCCATTCTCATCCCCGGACTGTGTTTGGGATGCGTATTTACGAGAAAAGCGTCAGCTTCGTCAGGTCT
>SDBT01018796.1_pt1 | contig 10850 bp, 7 predicted proteins | sample 2277101 | NCBI WGS metagenome assembly SDBT01 (sample SAMN10404973, study PRJNA504765) | marine sediment metagenome | isolation source: marine sediment core GS10_PC15, 103 cmbsf | place: Arctic Ocean: Southern Knipovich Ridge | collected 2010 | reverse complement strand
TCCAGAATGGTTGATTTCCCCGTCTCATTCGAGCCATATATTACTGTCGCATTCTCGTCAAAATCAATTCTTGTCTTGGTGTGCTTTCTCCAGTTTTCGAGTTCTACCCAGTGAAGCTTCATGTCCCAACCTCCTTTCCGTATCTTTGTAAGTGGGCAAGAGCCTCGACTATTATCCTTCTCTGTTTCGGGTCAGTCTCGTCTGCTAATGATTGTTTCAAGTATGTCTCGGTTTGATTTAAAATTGGATCTCCAAAATCGAATGGCGTTTCCAACTGCGGTGGCACGGTGATATTGAGTGACTCTGATTTCACTCTGAGGTTCTTGTGTATTGTTGCTTGAAATTCCAGCATATTCTCAAGTTCTTCTTTGAGTTCTAATGGCAATTCCCCGTGGAGCACCAGTCTAACCATATCAATGCCTTTGACTGTTTCGAAATGGCTCTTGAGTTCATTGAGAGAGGAAGAATCTTTCATCTCAAGTTCGTCGGATGTCCATGTCAATTGACCGGTCCTTATAGTGTCAATCTTAGGTGGGTCCCCTTTCTTATCGATTTCAACCAGCAGGCATTGTCCTGTATTGTCTTCCCCAAACTTGGTTTGCTCGTGAGTCCCGGAATATGCAATTCGCGATACTCCGGTCCCATCGTCAAAAGCTCTATGACTATGCCAATGGCCCAGGGCAAGGTAATCTATGCCCGTTCTTTCGATACAAGATAGCTCAACTGGCAAAATCGTGTCTTCCCAGTTTGAGGAAGGAAACTTCCCTACCAGACTACCGTGTGCAACTCCTATATGGATACCGTCTATATCGCGAACGCTTGGAATTGTTGCCGTAAGATCCTGTGTGGTGAGTTTTGAGAGAACCGGGCAAGGATGAATGGTTGCGCCACTGACCTCAACAGGGTTGCTTGTAGAGAGGATAGTAAGGTGCTTTAAGCGTTGAAATATTGCCCTATTGTAAACACAATCTGCGCCAAGGACATCGTGATTCCCTGGGAGAAGATAAATAGGGATGCGGGGATGTTGATTAAATATGGCAACAACTTTCTTGACAGTCTCTTGACTCACCATGTTGTGCTCAAAGACATCACCACACAATAGAACAAAGTCGGCATCTTTCTCCTGAGCGGATTTCAATACGTTGTGGATTGATTCAATTCGGGTCTCGCGCACAAGAGGGCCAGCTTCTCCAAGGCCTCCGCCTTTCATTCCAATCTGCCAGTCAGATGTTTGAATGAAACGAACCAACTGTTCATCTCCTATTGGCACTACTATACTTCATTTTTTTGGTTTTATATACTTTTCTGTTGTTACAAATCGGGGAGACGGCAACGGCTATTAGTTGTGTGCTTAGAATAACCGACATATGCATCTCTGTCAACTCAACACATAAAAGTAGACTGGGCTAACTCCGGCATTTACATCGTCGAAATTCCCGCCGAAATACATATCGTGAGAGACCGTATAATATCCCGGCCTCGTCCAAAAGTATGCCAACCAGCATAAGGCCGCCTCCGCGGGGCCCGTGCGCGACTCACAACTCTCGGCCAGCAGGAAGGCGACCAGAGCCCTCATCCTTCGTCACTGGGTGCATGATGGGCGTTATCGTACGAAGAACCTTCTCTTTCATTCTGGCGGTGGGGGCCGATATCTGACCTCACGACCTGTGGACGTGCGGTCATCCATTGTTTAAAGTCTGGTACGGAGCACCATGACCAAAACAACAGCAGACAGCGACACGTGGATTAGTCCAGGCAAATACGTTTTGCGACCTTTTTGAAGTATGAAAGGTTCGGATTTCTTCGCTTATGCTTTTCAATCAAGAGGATTACTTCGCGGTATTCAGCTTGCCACATTTCGGCCAGACTATAGTCCGGATTTAGCAGAACTAAGACAACATAATCAAAAGGATGTTTTGAAAATGAACTCAGTCGACCCAAATCACTTGGCAAGCCCTCTGTTTCACTGCGTCTTGTTTTAATTTGAACTTGTCGACCCCGCCGATCTATAGCATCGAATCCCTTGGCTTTTGGATCGGCACACAGACGTAGTCTGAGATGATAACAGGCAAGTATTTCTCCGACCTCGGCCGTTATACCTGTTTTTCGTGTTCCTCCTACAGCATTCTCATAGGCCAGAGATGCTTTTATTACTTTTTTCATCCTTGACAGTATCTCTTCAGTAATTGGAACTGTTTTAAGCTTCGTGACCTTCAATCTATTTTCTTCTATTCTCTTCTTTGACTTATTTGCTGATGCGCACCTTAAGGTCGAGGATAAATTATTTTTTTCCAACTTACTAAAGTGATTTGCGTATTTGCCCTTGGTGCACTGATATCGATACCACATCCAATGCGTTTTCTTGAATGCGCTGTCAGGAAAACGTTTCAACACTAATGTCTCGAGCTTCTTGTAGCTTATGCGTCCTTCGGTACAGTGAATGGTATCAAATACCAAGGCCTTTATCGTCGAAAAACGGATCTTGGACATTATCAACACCTCAACAGAACAGGTCTTCACGCTAAGAGCAGAGAATACCCTACTGCCATCATGCGTCCGGATTTGAATACTTCCTGTACAACTTAAGAGAGGGCTCAATTATCCTATTAAGGATTGCCTCGCTATTATTTATGTCATACAGATTATTCTTCACGAATGCACCTTGAATCCTAACATGTGCATCTTCATAATCCACCTGCTTAGGATTTCTAAAGAGCTTTTCGTCGTTATAGGCAAAGTGGCCCATCGCGTTCTCGAATTTCTTAAGCCATTTAGCCTTTGCCTCAATACTATGAAATATTCCGGAATAAACAGCGGGGGGATTGCCTTCTTTGTTGTTTAATATGAACCGTAAGTATAGAATTTGAAGGTGGTCGCTTATGGAGGTAATGGTTTGACCTCGCTGCAGTTTTGTCATATCTTCTGGGACAAAGAAAACAGCAAATCTTCTTAGCAACCAGAAATTGACGTTAGTTGACTCAAGCCCCGTCGAACTTTTTGCGCTAATGCCATAGCCTGCTGGTCTTCCAATGACAAATTTTTCCTCTTGCTCATACAGAAGACCTTCGACTTCCTTGATCAGGTAGGACGCCTCTAAATATAGCTTCTGTATGAAATCAAATGCCAACTTTGTCTGCTCTGGCAAATCACTTCTTTCAACCATATTCTGAACCCCTTTCAAAAAAAATGTGAGATTTTACAGGCGTAAGACTTTCTAGTGCTGTAAGCGACGTCAATATTTTTCTCCGATTATGCCAGAATAGCGTTTTATCAAGGGGACGCATCCTCTTAGCATAAGATAAACTCTTCGCAAAACCAATAAAGCTCCCACGGAAGATCGCGGTGCCCGCTTCAAAAAAGATGTTGCCCAGATACTCTGCAGGAGCATGCATAGTCGCAAAACAAACACAACCTCGGAAACCGCGGAGGTTCTTCCTGTCCAACAAGTCACGCAGGTCTAAAGCAAAATCCAGCTCTTCTGCGCGGAGATCGGCATTTTTTGCTAAGATGTCCTCAAGAAAGAAGGTGACAGTCTGCCAGTTAGTCCATATGAAATGAGGCAGAAAATCTTGCGGTATAACTTCAAATTTGGCTTTCTTGTAGTAGTGGTCAGCCGTGATGGCAATTAACTTGAATTCCTTAGTATTGGTTTTAGCATCTAATTTACCTGCTTCAATTTCGCGCAACAATTGTGCCTTCGTCCGATTGCTTTCTTCAGCAAAATCCGAAAAATATTTCGCCTCAATCAATAGGTAGTACTTACCAACTCTTATTACTAAATCAGGCTCTGTGTCCTCGGCGAGTCGTGGCCAGAACATAAATTTAGCATTATTAGCCGCTTCCGTAGATACGGTAAATCCCAACAATTCTAAATATTCTTTCAGAAAGACTTCTCTGTTGGAATACTTCAAAAACGAAAAGACATTTGAAGTCAAAATATCTTCCATCCTTTCAGTTTTTGGAGATAGTTTGCCATGTAATTCGGCTAAATACATATAACCCCTAAAATTCCAAATCTTATATTTCTGAACATTTGCCTATTTGTTCAATCTGCTGCTTCACCGGGCAGCAACATCCAGGGTTTTTTCATAAGAAAGTCGTACCGTCCAGATGAACTTTGCCACCACAGGTTTAAACATCTTTCCTTCCACCTTTTCCACAAAGGCCAAAATTTATCTATAGTCATAAAGCCGCTTGGATAAACGAATCCAATCACGCCTTGCGAATCACCAAATAGATTCAATGCCATAATTCTGAAGCTTTCTGCAGGTAAGATACACCATACAGGCCATACATCCGGGAAAAAATACTCAGATTCCCCCATGAACGCATCCAGGCACTTTTGGTTCTGACTACAAACACGAAGCTCAATCAAAGAACAGAGTAGGTTGGCAATCAAGATACTATCTACGAATGCCTCCGGATTTGGGAAAAAGTTCCTCAGGTCTTCTGAATCATAGATCCTCTTAAGAAAAGCAAACGGCTCTTTTGCATCAAACCCTATTCCCTCAGGTAAGTAATATGCAGAGCGAACCTGCAGCCAAGGTTTTTCACCTTCATGCCTGTCCGGTATTTTCATTTGCATCCACTCATCAATTAATTCCAATAGCCTTAGATTCGCTGCAATAGCCATGCCCAGAGTTCCAGCCACATAAAGCATATGGTTTCCAATATGTAAGGCCCAAGTTGCTCCTCCTCCCATCTCATTTTCAAGAATCGAAAGTCGCCTTAATATCCCCAGAGATTCTTTCCAGAAATCTTTATTACCAGCCTCAACAGCAGCAAATATGGGCACAAATCCTGGAACACATATTTGGGCCGCTTCGGTCACAGCTAATTTCCAATCTTCTCCACCCTTATGAGCATCTGTTTCACCTACTTTTTTCCAAACCTTAAGTTGTTCTGGGATATTTTGAGTCTTTTCAGTAATAAGCTTACGCCAAGCAATTATGTCGTTTTGGCGGATTATTTCCAAACACTCCTCTCTCAAGCCAAAAGTTTGACCTACTTGAAATACAGACTTTGGCTTTGAGTCGCCCTCATTACATACATCAACTATCTGAGCCACAACCGCTTTAATACCATCTGCACTTCTAGCTGCCAGTTTACTTGCAAGAATTGGTGAAAATTGTTGTACGTCTTCAGCTTCGACTTCGTGCCATACTGGTAGTATGACCTTTTTACCCTCTGAATTTTCGCGCGTCACTAGGGCGTCGAGTTCTGTCTTAGGCCAGTTCTTTGCGAAGAAATCTTTGCTCAGCACTACTACGCCGTATCTTGAACTAGCCAATCCTTGGTCTATTTTTACACGAAGGCTGTCGCCCAATTTCAACTCGAAGCGGTCATACCAGATTTTTAGCCCGGCTTCTTTCAGTGCTTTGGCCAAGGGCTCGACGAAGCTCCCTTTATCTTCGGAAGCGTGACTTATGAAAACATCATAATCCATTTATAATCTCACTTATTAGTTCAAGATTGTTTCTTAGGTTCTGCTGAACACCGCCAGCCGGCTCGGACCATACAGGGCGTCTCGTTATAAAATTCAACATTGAACTTGAGCATCCACTGCCTTTCAAACTTTACTGCAGAACAGACATTATTTAATTTCACTCTCAATGCTCATCAACAATAACTCCGTGTTTTGCATAAAGCTTCAAAATTTCTTCTTCTATTTCTGGCGTGATTGGCCAATGAAAATTAGATTGAAATCGTTTAAGCTCTTCTGGTCTTTGTTTTGCAAAATCTATAAAGTTTCTGTAATAATCAAGTGTCTCATCTATAAAACTTTGTAATGGGGGGATGAGAATAACTGGGACCATTTCCTTATTAGTAAGATTGATCTCAGAATGGCCGGTATTATTTTCGAGCCATTTATGATCAAGTACGAATACGGTTTCAGGTAAATACCCACTTCTCAAACACATTCCGTTGATTTCACCACCGCCAGAAAGAGCTTGATATATTATCTGGTCGCCATCATAGAAAACATGACGCACGTGATGCTGTATAAATAAAGCTAAGCGGTGTTTGGCATATTTGTTTGCCCATAAGCTTATTAGTTTCGGCTGCTTAACCTGCTTGTCGCCAAGCAAAATGTAACCTTTTGAAATCCGTTCGGTAAATTCATCAAGGAGAAAAAGAAGTAACTTGAAAAATAGGATTGGATTATTGTCAAATCCTGAGTGGCTCAAGAGTTCGGCAATTTGTTCTTGTTCTTCAATCAGTGAACAAGCAATGCTAATATGACCGTCATTCATATCCACCACATCTGAAAACAATTGACAGCAAGTATCCTCCTCAACTCTCCCAACTATATTTGTACAACCTTGGTTCCATCTGCCAGAGAGTTGCTCTCGAGTTTTTTCAAACCACTTCAAATCGTCAAACCAACATGAGTTATGGCGCATATGTACCTCACATGAATATTATCATTTCTCGTCCTCCACTTCTCGCGGAGCATGAATATGTTCTGGCCAGTTGGCGGTATTCCACTGGGACATGGGCATGAAGTTGCCCTTGACATCGCATGGTGGGCCGGGTGGTGGATCGAGGATGGTTTGGTAGGGCTGGCCGGTTTGGATGGCTTCGGCCATTTCGTCATAGATTTCGAGGATAAGTTCTTTGGTGCGGTAGGAGCCATGCTTTGCCTCCTCCTTGCGTTTGACAATCGGGAAGATTTCCATGATGTAGTCAACTGCATGGCGGGGCGTGGGAAAGTACTCCAGTAGTTCCTTTGTGCCAGCCTGCTTCCACTCTTCTTCATCGCCTAAGTAAAGGTGGAATAAGGCTGCATCGAGTTCGGCTCGAATCTTGAAACGTCTTTCTTCATCCCAAACAAATGGCGGGCCATCATAGCCGCAATCTTTGGCAAATGGCTCTAAATCCCAAGCAGTATGAGTAAGCTCTAAAACTCTTGGCAAAATCCACTTCTCCCAAGCAACTCTGGTAGAATCCAATGGGCATAACTCATTAAAGCTGAATGGGCATAAAGCTGGGAATTGTTTCACTAGAAAGAAATTTAGATTGCCACCTGATATTTTTTGGCGAACAGCAAAATCAAATACAAATGAGTTTGTCATTGCAAGAAAGCCAGATGTGTTTTCGTTAGAGTTTCTCATGATTAACGGCGCAGAATTTCCAACAGCGGAAAGAGGTAGGATTGTAAATATGCCATTCCGACTATTCGTCATGATGTTTCCCATTCCGCGAAACGCAATCATCCATAAGGTAGACTCAGGAACAAGGCTGAGAACATCACTCCTGTCTACCCAAAATCGTGGAATAGGGTAACTATTCGGATTATTTAAATATTCCACAGGCATATCATTTGTTGCAGCTTTCATTTTGAACCTATTTTCAATCGGAATCCCCTCAAAAGTTGACGGCCTATGATTAAACTGGTGAAGAAGTTTTGATTCATACAATGGCAAATATTTTATTTGTTCATTGTCCTTGCCTATACTTTCGAAGATGTTCCCGTTAAGGATAAACCCCTGATCTTCTAGTTCCTCTTTTGTACGGAACAAGTGTGAATCGTTCGACATGTGGAACATTGTAAGAAATTTAATAGCCCAAGGATTACCGTGCTTGGAATCATTTTCGTTTATCAGAACAGGGACTCTTCGGTAGATATATTTAGTCAATTCAGCATCGGATTTGCTGCGAAAGATCGGGCAAGTGCGTGTGTTTGGATTTAGAAGTGCAATCTCTTCAGCAGTTAAGGTGAAGTGTCTATCTTTCTCAGCAAGATGATTAGTATTAGTAGCAAAATATACAAAATCTGTGGCCATATTAACTTTTACTTTTTCGCCGGTCATTGTCAATAAGCAGAATTTTACGATTGGAGCTACTGCAGCGAAGATTAGTTCTTTATTTACAAAATCATATAGACTTACAAGGGATGAGTTATCCATAAGGCTCTGGAAGAAAAACTTAGTTGTATCGTCTGTCGCAATACCTGAAGGAACAATACAACCAACTCGTCCAGTCGGGTTTATAAAGTTGCGTTTTAGTTCTGCAAATATGGAATAGGTATTTACATCACCTCTACCGCATAGAGGGAAATATCCGGTATCTCTTACAAGATGACTTTCCCCTTCGGCTCTTCTTTTTGCATCGCTAAATGCCCGAAAAAGCGCAGGATTTGTCTCAGGGAGTTTTGCTATTAAAGCTCTGCGTTTTGCGGCCTTAGATGCGTTGGCTATTTCTGGCGACAAAGAAGCAAAGAATTCTTTTTCCTGCAACTTGATCCGCTCCCAAGGAGGATTGCCGAGAACGCAATCAAAACCACCATTCAAACCTGTCTGGTTATTTTCCGGCTGCTCATTCTGCCTCGGTACTTTGAAAACAGATGGGAATTCCAAGTGCCAATGGAAGAACTGATATTGTCCCGCTAAGTGTTCTACCTCTTCTTTCAGCCAAGGGGCAAGGTTGTGGGGATTCTTTTCAATCTCCCGAAAAATGTTTTCTGTAACCACGTATGATAGTCTCTTGCTCTTTTCAATTACAAAAGCACTGCACCAGGCATCCGCTAACAAATGACCAAATTCATAAGAAGATGATTTGACGAATTCCTCATACCGTTTTTCTTTTTCATGCAGGTTGGCGATGGTGTTATCATCAAATTCTTCAATTTTGTTATAAGCAGTTGAAAGAGAGCCGAGCTTGTCCCAGGGAAACTCTTTGCCATCATCAAAAAGCATAACCTTCTGGCCTTTTTTTTCGTCCTTATTCTGCTTTTTATACTCATTACAGATTACTTTAATATCACCTTCTATGGGTTTGAACGCATCATCTGGTATTCCCTGCTCCATTAGGGCAGGGGTAGTGCCAAGAAGACTGTTGCCGCATTTGATATGATGGTCGATGAAGGATAAAGGCTTTCCCGGTTCTATGGCTTCGAGCCAGAGGCTGATCTTACAGAGTTCAACTGACATCGGGTTAATATCCACACCATAGATGCAATGGCTGATGACGTCCCTAAGAGCCATTCGCGTTGCTTGGGGCGATGGTTCGTCGTCGCCGGTTCGGATTGTGGCCAGTCGCTTGGCTATTCGATGGGCTGCAGCAACCAGAAAATGCCCACTGCCAGCGGCTGGATCACAAATCTTGAGATTAAGAATAGCTTGTTCAGGATTATCTTTTTTGACAGCCTCATCCAGCACCGGCTCCAGGGCCGAATCAAGAAGACAGTTGACCAAACTTGTATGAGTGTAGTAAGAGCCGGTAGTTTTGCGTTCGCTACCAGCTGCTTGGGATAATTCAAAAGCGCCCACATCAACGTTCAATTTCGGGTGCAGTTCCAGTAACGATTCATAGACGCTGCCCAGTTCTTCAGAACCGAGATTTTTATAGTCAACTGCTCGCAGGATATTGTTATCAACAGTAAATGCCAGGGCCCGTACCGCTTCCAGAAAATCCCGGTTAGCTATATCGCAGCCATCAAGGTCGGCGATTGCTTCTCTTGACCAGAGGTAACTGCCCAACGCCGGCAGAGCCAATTCGGGACAACCTTCGTTGCTGCCGAGCTTGTCAAAAACCAGAGACAATCCTCGCCAAAGGTCACAATGTCGTGTCCCTCGCTTTTTCTGGGCGAGTTTTCGCAACCGAGTGGCTGAGTAGTATTGCATGTAGCAGTCTTTTGCCTGCTGGTCGGCTTGCGAGTCAAGTAGCAAACCTCTGTCTTCGGAGGCAAATATAAATATTAGCCGGTAAACTGTTCGCAAAAGCTGACGGTAGTATTCCTGCTTGTCAAGAGTACCTGTTTTGAGCTTTTCCTTGAGTTCGGTATTTGCTAAATGTGAGAGAAAGCCACTGCCAAGCGATTTGATAGCTTCTTCAACACCTTTGCGGAGTTGGTCCAGGGCTCTGGTACCTCGCTGCTGGGCTGCCTGGGACCATTTTTCCAGCCAGCAATGCTCAGGGCTCTTATCTTCAGGAACTTCCACCCGTGATTGATGACAGAGAAGCCATAGCAAAATGAAATCCGAATAGACTTCGCCATCCATCATACCGGCCAGGTCAAATTCCACAAATGCCTGGCGCGTTAGGCTGACATTGTCCCGCAGAATACGCAGCCTTAAGCCATTGGAGACAAAAGCCCAAAGGTGCTCGTCTGAGCGGTTTAGGAATTCCTGCACGAGGCTGTGTGGGCTGATTCTGGCAGCGCCAGCTACACCGGCAGTTCTGCGGTCAATATCGACTCGACAACCTATCAAGTGTATAGGTGCGGGCTGCCAGAAGTGAGAAATGGGATAGCTTTTGCCTTCTATCACAACTGCCTTGGATGCAGGCAAACGGCCATAGCCCAACTCCTGAAAAAGGGGTAACAGCCATTTCTCACGAGTCAGAGTTGTGCCAAGCTCCTTTTCAGGTAGTTTGTCAACGGCAGCTCTAAAACTATTCCATACACCCAGTAACTTGTTCCAGGAACTGCTAATCGCCTCTCTTACCTTCTGCCCTCCCACCAGATGATAATCATTGGGCTTGAGACCTTCCAGATCGCCATCACCTTCTGCAATTCGCTGCAGTAAGTCTGCAGGAAGGAGTGCACCTTCGGTTCGAATCGTAGCGAAGATGTCGCGACTTCTGGTTTGCATTATCTCTTTCCTTAAACGGTCGGCAGATAGACATAGACACCTAAAACATCCGGGGGAAGCTTGGGTTCAACACGATAGCTCACACCTCGAGCTTGTACGGCCTTGCGTACTCGCTGATGAGCATCAAGTAGCTCTTGGCCATAGCTTTTGGCTTTCTTATTAAGGCAAGACTGAAGCTGATCAAAATTATCGGTGATCTTGCGAATAAAATCACTCGCTTGTTCCGGGTTTATATTCCTATCAGGTTTTGCCAGC
>SDBT01018794.1_pt1 | contig 10851 bp, 23 predicted proteins | sample 2277101 | NCBI WGS metagenome assembly SDBT01 (sample SAMN10404973, study PRJNA504765) | marine sediment metagenome | isolation source: marine sediment core GS10_PC15, 103 cmbsf | place: Arctic Ocean: Southern Knipovich Ridge | collected 2010 | reverse complement strand
GACTTAGAGACATCAGGACCATGAGAGCAAATCTTGTGTTCGTGAACATTTCCGTGGGAGTGTTCCCGATCACCCTGGACGTATCGAACGTGTAGTTCGCCGCCTTGCCCTTGGCGACTTGCTCGGCAGTCTGTCCCCATTGCTTGCCGACGTTTACCGGTCGGGGCTGCGGACCGTGAAGCCACGCGTCCACCAGATCGGAGCGCACCCGTATATTGAGTATTTTGTCCAACCAGCGCATGCATAAGTCCGTCCAGATTCCGCGCTACGCGCGGCGCGTTTGGGTTCCAGGCAAGCGGAGTTACTTTCCTACGCCGAGCACCACTCCTAAACCGATGATTGTCAGGACCACGGACACGACCGCCAGAATGAGCCGGACCGGAACCTTCCTCCGACCCGACAACGTGCCCACGGTTTCCGTGGGTGGCGCGGCGCCGTTGCCGTTCGTTTTCGACTTGGCATCACGCCGCGAGTCACGTCTGCGGCTGCCGCGTTTGATTCCGCCGTTTCCGCCCGAATTATCCATCATCGAATGAACGCCTTTCCGACAGAAACCAAGAGCAGGATACCGAGACCGATTATCAGCAGGCGTCCGAATTTCAGACCGCCGATGATTGAATCAGTAATCTTCTGGAAATTCTTCGGGACGCGTTTCGCTTCAGCGCCAACCTTGCTGGCGGACCGACTGACTTCCTTCCCGACGCGGCCCGTTTCCCGCGAGACGCTTTTGCCGATCCGTTCACCGGCGCGGCTGGCTTCCTTCACGGGCCGGCTGATTTCCCGCCTGATGTTTCCCGCGAGTCGACCGAGACCCTTCCGGCGTTTTGGCTTGTGAAATTTTGCCTTGTCCGAAATGAGAGCGGCGGCACGCGCTTCTGGCATCAGCCCCTCGATCCGCTTGTGATTCGCCTCATGCGCGGTAATCACCTTGCGTATCTTGGTGGCGCCGACAGCGCGGAATACATTTATTTTGGGCAGGGGGAACGTTGCCATCAGGTGTCCGTTATCTCTGTTTGACCCTCGGCGGGCCGTCCAGAATGTAGAAGCTCTGGATATTCAGCCCGTCGCTTTCGGCGTTCGTGCCCGCCGTATTTGTGAGCATCGCGTCCCAACCGGTCGCCGCCGCTGCCGGAACCCCGCCCAGATCGAATTGATTGTCCAGCACCGCCGCCGCCATTCCAACCGGGGCGTTCGCGGCCTGATCCCCGAAGTGCTCCAGAATCCATTCGTACAGGTTCCAGCTTCCCTCGATCACCTGCTGGCTGCCGTTGTACCGCAATTCCATCTGAGTCAGAATCGTGCGGCTTCGCAGAGAGTTTTCTCGCTGCTGGAGACCGAGAAACAACTGCGTTCCATCCGCGCTCAAGATCACGCGGCGCCGCGTTCCCGCCGTCAGCAGGCTGAGATTTTCGAAGTTCGATTCCACGTGGAATGCGTCGGCAGGATAGTTCGAGTCGAGGTCCTCATTGATTTCCGCGACCACTTCGACGCTCGCAACCGTGACGGCCAGATCTCCGACCGTGGAGAACAGATCGGCGAACTGTCCGGCCCGGGTGCGGATGAACCACGTGGAATCCTGGCCGATCCGCAGAGCTGAACGGTTCACGTCGTTCGTGTGGTACAACTCGGGGGGCACAGACACGGGCACCATCGTGTGCACAAGGGCCGTGTTTCCGCCGTCCGCAACTTGCGTAAGGTGAGGAACGCTTTTCAGCCAGCCGCGCACAGTCGGTTCCAACATCTGCGGCGCGCTTGATCCGGCAGACCCATCACCTAGCGTCAGAATTGGATCGCCACCGTGCGACAGATTCAAGATTCGGAACCACCGGTTTACCGCATCCTCGACCACGCCGGACGCAGTAGTTTCGGTTGTGGTCAGAGTCAGGAAGAAATGCAGGTTTACAATCGGCTCAGGAGTCTGCAACTGAAGCGGCGTCCCGTTTTCACCGGGCACCGTGAGGTTCGTAACCATGCCGACGTTTTGGAATCGCTGGAAAGATTCGGCCGTGATCCGGTCGCCCTTGACGACGCCGATGGCCTGAAGGTCCTGGAGGCGCTGCAGAAGCGCGCGGTGCTTGAATTCCTGTCGAGTCTTCGGCGGTTTGCCGTGAGCGTCGAGAAGACGGCGCTTGCAATCCATCACGCGCATGCGCGCCATGAGCGTCATAACGTGGGCGACCATCGCGCGCGTCATGCCGTCAAAAGGATTCCGTTTACCTGGACGCCTCATAGCTTTCGTCTCCAGATTTCAAGCCGTCGCGGCGTCCAGGTGCGACGAACGATTTACAGGTTACAGCCCGGTGAGATTCCGCACGCCCATGAAGCGCGCGCCCAGGAACCGCCAGGCTGTCAGCAGCCCGCCGAACACGAGGAACCCAATTGCAATTCTGGCCAAGTTACACCTCCAGGTTTGTTACGACTTCTTGACGCGAAGTTTCTTCAGTAACTTCGATACCGCTTGCGCGTCCAGGTGGAGACGCGCGTTGATCGCTTGATCGAGAGTCTTCACGATCAGGGCCTTTTCTTCTGAGGTGAGGGCCGATTTCGCCGGAGCCGCCGGCGCTTTTTTCTTGGCTTTGCGTTTCTTCGCCATCGGACCCTCTATGGAGTAAATGAGAGAAGATTCTGCACGCGCCCGACAAGCGTACGGCTCCGGGCTTGTGCGCCGCGCCGCCGAGTCGGGCGACCGGTGAACAGGTTACCCAGGCTCCCCAGAGCCGAGCCAGTCTGGCGGAATGGACGCTGCACGAACGTGGACACCTTCGCCCCGAGCAGACCGGCGCGGGATCGCGGCGCCCGGGCTGGCGTTCCGGTCACAAGACCGCCGTAGTATCCGACCGGGTCGGTCACGGCCGCCCGAACGTTCGCACCCACCGAGAGCGCAGTACCGGCGCGGCGTCGGGCCGCCCGGCGAGCCAGGACGGCAGCGGTCACGGCTCCGGCTCCGACGAAGGCAGCCGTGCGCTTTCCGCCCTTGGAACGGATGAATCGTCCAGCCCTGGTGCGACGGCGCTTTGCCACGTGTCACCCTTTACAGTGTCCAAATCCTGACGAGAACTATATCGGGGGCTGCCGTGCCAATCAAGCACAAAATATAGAGCGATTGGGGATTACTTTAACGAGTTTATTATCCACTAAACCCCGGGCGCCCATTTCGCGGGTCGCCCGAGGCTAAGTCGTGTCGTATCAAACACTTACAGATCACGGGGTCTTGGCACCGTTTATAGTGGGGTTGTGTACACCCATGGCCGCCAGCGTGCGCCGTATCATCTCTAGATCGCCCATCAAGACCCGTTTGTACCGCCTCTGGACGACGAACGTATCGTTGAGATAGATCGCCCATCCGCCCATGGACTTCGATTTCACCACCTCCACGATTGCCTTGAACGGTGTCCACTTCGCTGTCACTTTCGGCATGCTATCCCGCCTTTCTGGTCACTTCGACCGTTGAGAAAACCGTGCCCGTTTCGGGCTGCTGTTCAGCCCATTCGACCCACTCCGACATCTGGTGTGCGTCCAGGGCGTCCCTGTCCAGCTTACAAAGGTCCGTCCTGTCTGAACCCCAGACAGTCGGCCTTGATTCCCACTCTCGCACTTCCTTTTCGCTTGGAGGGTCGCTGCCGTATTCGTCCGCAAGTAACGACAGCCAGTCCGTGACGCGCCCACCGTACATAATCAGCGTGAAGGATTCAACGTAATAATCCATACTCAATTGTTTCAGCCAGGGCGACCGCTCCAGAGATTTTTTCAAGAATGATTCGAACCACGCCCCATCGGGCAATTCGACCACTCGGATTTCATCAAACGGCAGATCGCTACCCGCGAAGATACCCCACCAGCGGCCAGGAGTTTTCCAATCGTCCACTTCGGGGTGTGGGTGGCATGGGCCAGCGTGCGGATATGATGTAGGGTCAAGTAAACCCGGACCCGAAGATTTCGGTTCAGGTGTACACTTCTTGCCCATATATTTCGACACGTAGGACATAACCTGATTCCAAGACCGCACTTCATTGAGCCATACGTAGCCACCAGGGCCATCGCGGTACTCGGACACAATATCCGACCATGCATCGTATAGTTTGGCGTGAGGGATGAACGGGGCGTTAAAGAAGAGCAAATGGAAGTGCGGAGCCCCACGGTCCTGCGGTTCCAGCTTCCAGATGGCCGACATGCCCGCATATTTGGGGTTTCGCCTGATGCGTTCCAGCAGAGCGCGTAGATGCTCTTTGGCCTCACGCGGGCCGGGAAAGCGCGGCGGATACGTGAGGGTACAGAATGTCACCCGACCGGCAGCGTGACGCTCCAGGCGGGCGCATAGCTCCAGGACGCGCCGCCTGCTGGCCTGGCTGAACCCGGCGACCTTGCCGCGCACCAGATCAGGTCTCGGCGGCGGCTCGCCTTGCGTCTTGACCCGGAACATCTGTCCTTGGACGATGATGGTGATGGTTTTCACTTACGGGTCATCCACTCGCCCGCGCATCTGTAGCACATTCCGCCGTAGTCGTTCCGGTCTCCGTCCGTCAATGGATTCTCGCATTTCGTACAGCGAAGTTCATCGGGTTCCCGGTCCCCCACCCACGCGCCCGAACGCGCCTTTGCCGACGTGCCCGGACTGACGCGACCGATCAGCCCATCCTCGATCAGGCATTCGTCTGGGCGGATTACGTCTAGCTCCTGCAAGTGCATCTTGAATTCTCGCATCACGCGTATCGAGCACTCGACCGCGCCTTCGCTTTCGGACGGCTCGCCTGGTATTTCATCCATGATGAATTGTGCCAATTCGTTTATTTGCTTCTCAAGTCCGTACTGCCGATATGAATCGTGCGCGTGACCGAACGCCTGAATCACGTAGCGCAACAAGATCGAGAAAAGAAACGTCGCTCCAACAGCCAACCATGCGATTTCAGCCCAATGCATTTTCCATCCTCCAGGTTCGGGTTACGGTCGACGAGATTTGCGCGCACGGTGCGATCGCTACGTGCGCGCAAATGTTGCCTGGTAACCTGTGCGCGCACGACCCGGCCGGATCCACGTGGGATCTGCGCGCATATCCCGCCGGCGCAATCTGCGCGCACACTACGAGCTCACTTTGCGCGCACGTTTAGGCGCCTTCCTGGCGTACTCCGCTATCCGGTACTTGTGCCGCTTGGAGCTCCAGGTTTTGGAATGCGCGAGTTGATATTTCTCCAGGTCCGCCTGCGCTTGAGGCCGCAGAGCGCGCGGACGCAAGCTAGTGACGACCCTCCAGGTTTTGACGTATCGGTCGGACTTCCGGCTATACGATTCGTGCTCTCTCTCGACTACAAACAGGCTTGGCATTCAACTGTCCTCCAGGTTCCCGGTCAAAAAATCTACGATCCACATTCAATCCTCCAGGTTTGGCGCGTTCCACCAGGGCGCGCGGTTAGCTTCGAAAAAGGCCTTTGCGAATCCAGCCGGGGTCCGGCTTCGATACTCTTTCGTCTTTTCAGATGATCCTCCGCGCCGACTGTACCATTCGTCCGGCTGTCCGTGGCGCACGCCTTGCGGTTCGACGGGACACTTCACCGGCTCGTTGAACCTTCCCCAGAGCGCGGTTTTCTTTCGGTACGGGTCTCCGTATTCGTAAGGCTGAAAGTACATCCTCGGTGCTCCGAAATAACTCGGCAGGCGACCAATGGGCTGTTCAAGCGCCCACACGGCGGGATCTTCAAGGAGAATGAATCGGGCGCACGCATCGGCGACGGCCAGGGCTTGAAACAACGCATCAACGCCTTTCGCCTTCCAGTGACGCGCACCGCACGCGGCAAGGTCAGTGCAGACCGGCGCGGCGAGCACGGCGTATACGGGACGTGAAGCCGGACCGAGCAGGCGCACGTCCTGACCGTCACGAATGTCCACCGCCACCACTTCATACCCGTGGTCTTTCCACGGTTTCGACCAGGCCTTAGTGCCTGCACACAGATCGTAAACAAGCGGTGGAGGAATCACGTCGTACATATCAGTCCCTTTTCCAACGTACCAAATCTACAATCCACACCAGCGCGAGCCCTACGGGGGCAAGCACCACGATCACCAGCGCCACCAGCGCATTGATCGCCCGTCGGTCCTGCGGCTTTCCCATATCACCTTCCAAAGAACGTTTTTTTGGCGTATCGCGTGCGCGAGTACCAGACGTTTCCGCACTTGCTGCAATTCACGCGGACTTCCCAACGTCGGCCTTTGTATTTTCTCGCCGGATAGCCATTGTCGAAACTTACGGCGATCACCGGGGAGTGGTCCCGCAACTCGCTTTTCGCGTCACACTTCTTGCAGCGTATACCGATCATCAGATTCGAAGGCTCCCATTGTTTATGGCGTCGACCTTGCAAGCGTTTCCGCAGTACACCCGATTCGCCCACTCTCTGGCGCTCATTCTGCGGACCTTGCCCTTGCGATCTATTCTGACGATCAGCCTGAAAAACGCGCCGCACTCCGGGCATTGCTTGTAGTCCGGCATCACGCACCTTCCTGAAGATGCAGTCCGGACAACACTTCGAATTCAGTGAAGCGACCATTTTCCATCTCTAACTCCAGGTAAGTCATACGGGTTCCGTCGAGCACCGTACCTATTTCAAAAACAGCCGTGCGTCTGGACTGCACGACACCGTTCAGAATGTCCATGCTTCCATCCCGGACCAGACGGAATCTCTCTTCGTGCAAGCTACCAGACCAGAGATGCAATTGATTGAACCGACCGCGTTGAGGCATGTGAATCCGATAGCGCGTTCCGATAACAGAAAAACGCATATACCCACAATTGACGGCCATGACGGGACCGCCTGATTCCAATCTCGCGACAGACGCAGACAACCAATCAGGAGCCAAGGCCAGAGCCGACTCCCAAGCAGGAGTACCGACGACCAGGCCACCCCGATCACACAACGTCAGCCAATGCAACATCGCACGCTGGTATTCGATCATCGACAACTGAACGTCGCGCGCCGCGTCGGTTATTTGTTCGTCCAGACTTTTCCGTATACGTAGCGCACTCAATGCGACACTTGCGTCCATTATTCAACCCTCCCACATGAAGCGAAAGAAAATGAGCGCGACCGCTGAGAAGATCGCGCCCCCGAGAATCCACCACGCATTTACAGGATGCATTGCGAAAGCGTGAAGCATGCCGAGCATGATCGCACCGCCAGCCACGCCGGTTACCACCGTACGCTTGCAGAAATAGAGACGTTCAGATTGTCCATAGAGTACTCGCGCGGCCTTCCGTTCGTGCGCCTGCATCGCCAGCCACATTACAAAGGCATACGCGGCCCCGCTGATGGCCGTCATAATTATCGGCAGCGTGTTGGTTTGCTTTTCGTCCGACTCGGCAGCGTCAAGCTCTGCTTGCAGCCGGTCGGTCCACTCGGATTCTTGAGGGTCCGGTGAGTTTTCCGGTCGGGTCTCTGTGGAAGAATCGTCCATTGTCCAGGTTCCTTACGTTTTCGATTAGGCGCCGATCCCCTAGTTGCCTCGCGGCAGATTCCGCAAGGTCGTGATCCAGGTGCTGAAAAACCCACACGTCCGTAAGCAGGTCCCGCATTCTTTTGTGCAGGTCTTGTATCCGTTGCGTTGAAAATATCAAATGCAGTCTGCGGTGGCGCGTGGCGCGTAGCATTTCCATCATCTTCGGATGGTGCTTCTCTGGCGCGTCCAACTGGTTGTAAACCAACGCGGCTTCCTCGACCCACACGCCGACCGGATGCTTCGGGCGCGCGCCTTTGCCTGGAGACGCGGTCAGCTTATGCACGGTCCCTTCCCACCAGTCTTTATTTTTCGCCTGTTCGTCAATCAGGGCAAGCCGGTATCCGACGTCCAGGTCTACCGCCTCGGACAACTGCGCCGCGAATTCCTTGGCGTCACGCGTCACTATCCCGTTGAAGCGGTCGAAACGAGACGGCCCGTTTTCATCCAGAAATCCGCTTTGATCGTAGGCGACAAGCCGAGAGTATCGCCGGGTATGAAAGTTCACGGCGAAAGTTTTCCCGGAGCCCTGCTGTCCGGCGTACAGACTGTTTACCGCTTCACGCTGCATCTTTATTCTTGTCCGCCTCGACTGATGGCTGCTCTCTCGGCTTCTGGGCCTTGGGTGCGTACTTGGGTTCCTCGCCGTTTCGCTTGCGCCTGGCTGCATCGAAGATTCCCGACAGCGCGACGCCGAGCATTGCCAGGTGGTCCATGATCGGCAGGCCGTAGGGCATGTAAACAATGCACCACTTGCGCGCGTACTTTCCGAAGCGCGTAACGTGCGCGTCGCTGATCGCGGGCAATCCCCAGAACCAAACGAACGGCTCGGTCATCATGCCGTAGATCACGGCCAGCGTTTCGGCCTGGAGGTCTTTTCCCTTGAATACCGCGTCGCGCACGCCTTGCCCGCGCAGCAGAATCGCCCACTCTTTTTCATCCAGAACGCGTGACAGTAATTCGTCATTCGTGGGGCGTCCTGCTGAGGGCGGGGCAAAGCGCATCTTCCCGAGACCGTCCGCGCCGACGCGATCAAAGAGAGCGTGCGCCTGCTCGCTCAATTCCTCGCGGTGCGATTCGCCTTTCGACGCGCGCCATGCGTCGATCTTGTCGTCAATGGTCAGTCGCTTCTCAGGCATCTACGCTCCAAACGGCCAGTTAATCGCACGGCTCAGAAGGCTGGGCTTTTCTGAGTCTCCGTCTTCATTCTCTCCAGAGCCAGAAGAATCAGCATCAGATCCTCCCCCAGCTCCCGCTTCCTCCGCTGCCTTGGCGATTCTGTTGGCTTTTTTAACGGCTTCGTCACGCTCGGCGCTTGCCGTGGCGAGATCATCGAGACTTTTTTCAAGGTCGGTCTCCCTGGCTGCCAGCTTCGTCTCCAGCTTGGAGATTTGGCCTTCCAGCTTCTCGCATCCCTTGCATTCGTCCGGCATGATTCAGTCCTCCAGATTCCGCCTACGGCGGCGCGTTTGGATTCGGGGCAAGCGGAGTTATTTTCCGTCGCCTTTGATGGCACCGACAACATCGTTTATCACTTCGTAGCCGGTCGCCGCGCCGATGCCGGATGCAATCGTGATACACGTCTCCGGCTCCAGCCCCAGCTTGTGACCGAACGCAGACACAACCCACGTTCCGATGATGCCCCAGAATTTCTTGGACTTCCACCACGGTTTACGTTGTTTTTTCACGGTCTGTCTCCCATCCAGGATGCACGTAGTAATACTGCGGTCCGCAAGTCCAGGATCGGGCGACGGGCGCCTGGCTTCTTACGCCATCGGCCCCGCCGCCCTCTCCGCCTGCCACTCGGGGGTAGGCCGCGACGCCACCCCGCCGAGTATTAAAGACGCGCGCAGAGGTGGACAAAGCCTCAAGGACGGGCAGGCGTGGAGCCGGACCGCCGCGCGCGCCAAATTTTTGTAGAACAATGTCCAAGTCCAGTCCTATCGAGCGATCAGCCACCGTAGCGCCGGGGGCTTCTCTGTGTCCAGGTGGCGCGCCGACTCTGCCGCGCGCGTCTCCAATCTCGTTTCAATCCGCACGACTCGCACGCGGATTTCCATCACAGTTTCCTCGATTTGCGTCAGCCGCCCGCTATGCCAGATGGACGTGATCGCCGCGCCCATGATGAGCGCGAACAAGGCCAGCGTCAGATTTTTCCAGACGTCTTTCACTTAGTGCCTCTCTGACCGCAAATCCCCGGCGGCAAGAATCTTGGACACCGCCGCCGCTTTACCTTTCGCCCACGCGGTGGCGAATGCTTTCGCTTCGGGGCCATCCAACATCGCGCGCCAATTGACCGTTTCCGCGCCGGACACTTCGCCGTATTCGATTTTGGCCAGGATGCAATCCAACTTCTCATTGAAGCGGAATGACACTTCCGTCACGATGCGCCCGGACGGAGCGGGGGGACGGACTGCGTTTTTAATTTTCACCGTATCCACGTCTCGCTCCTAAGCAATCGTTCCAAGTGCAGCGTATGTCGGTCCGGCCACGCCTATGATCGACACGCGCGCGAAGTGGGTCACCGTCAGAGTTTTCGCGCCGACGGCTTCTATCGGGTTTCCGACCCCGATAGTCGTCGTGAACATTATGAATTCTTCGCTTAAGTCACGCTGATCCATATCCAGCACCGGGATTGCGCCCGTTACCGACCCTTGAGTCACGTCCAGCTTGGCCGCCGGAGAATCCGTTCCGATGCCGACTCGATCCGTGCCGCCTTCACCGAAGATCAAGTTTTGGTCCGTATCTCCCTCGACGCGAAAATCCCGATCAACGCCGCCCTGGTTTACGATCGCCTCGGAGGCAGTAACGCGGAATCCGTCAACCCCCGCGTCGTCCTCGATCACGAATCCGCCGCCGACCGGCTGAACGGCATTCAAGAAAAATCGACGCCACCCGAGGATTGCGTTCCCACCATCCGCCGCGCCGTCCGTTTCGGGATCGAGGCCCGCGAGACCGACTATCTGGTTATCGTCCCAATCAATGTCGGCAGTCGGAGAATTGCCACCGTCGCGGCGTATGTATCGACCGTCACCCGCGCCGGTGGGAAGTCCGCCACCAATTATCCTGGCTCTCGCATGCGCGATCATCTGGCACCTCGCGCGATTTCGATTAGAACGCCGGTCGTGTTCGCGCCCGAACCTGGCAGCCAAATGTCAACTTGATCCGGCCAGGGAATGGACACGAACTGAAGCGTCTCTGTCGAGCCGATGCGAATCCTGCCGCGGCCAGCGTTCAGGGCAATCCCGCGAGTCTTAGCGAGGCAAAGGCTTTGCGTCCCCTGCTCGACCACAATGAAAATTTCTTCCCCACCCGCGAGCCCGACCCCTGCCGGAATAAACGCCTTTGTCGGAGTAGTACCAACATCAATAG
>SDBT01018793.1_pt1 | contig 10852 bp, 19 predicted proteins | sample 2277101 | NCBI WGS metagenome assembly SDBT01 (sample SAMN10404973, study PRJNA504765) | marine sediment metagenome | isolation source: marine sediment core GS10_PC15, 103 cmbsf | place: Arctic Ocean: Southern Knipovich Ridge | collected 2010 | reverse complement strand
CTACTGGGGGGTGACACGTCCAAACAACTCCATGTGATGGTTATGTGCCCCACGACCTCCACGCCGATACCGAGCGTCAACCGGCCGGGAATGCACTGCCTGCCGTGAAGCACGGCTCGGGGGCGTCCACGGGTGCCGTTCTGGAGCCCAAGGCGGAAGGCCACTGAACCAGTCGATCGCCTCTTGTTTCTTTCTAGCTTTCTCGTCAGCCTTCCACTTACGAAACAGCTTGCTTAGTTCTGCGGCGACCTTCCGGACATGACCGGCACTAACCGTCAAGGTGTGCGCTAAGTGACGCAGCCGTTCGACAGCACCATTGAAATCGGCGCTATTGGTCATGAATTCCATCACCCCTTGCCTCCCTCTGCTTTCCATTCTCCACTCCACGGATCGTAAGGATCACCCGCATGGGCCCACGGTCTCATTGGCGGCGTCTTGGCTGTTCTTAGCTCTTTTCTCCGGATCGCAGACCACAAGATTTACAGGAATGCTCATTGCCCGCCCCATTTCGTCCCGTAGCTATTCCGCATTGTTAGCTCATGTTCGTTTGGATTGCCCGGAAAGCGTCACCGAATTCCCGGACGGCCTCCATTGCTCGCCTGAAGCTCTCCCTGAGTTCTCGCGATGCCTTCTCCGCTTGGCAAGCAGTGAGGCCACGTCCCATCAGAACGCTCACATGTAACTCCCGTGGTGATTTCATGATTGCAGCCCCCTCCCTCGGTATTCTGGGCGTTCGACGACGCCTGATTGCTTGCCATGGAACAGAGCGTAGAAGTCCATCTGCCTGGGGTGTGGATGCGTGGCCCAGACGCCTGTCTCGTAATCGAATGTCGTGATTTCATATGCCTCTTGGTATTCCACGAAGCGGGCAGTAGGCTGGAATATGCATCCGCTCACATAGCCCTTGCCAGCGATGCTCGTGATTATGGCAAAATTCGCGGGAATCCCACAAAAGCGGGCGCGATTGACGCAGCCTGGTGACCTAGTGAGTACAGAGCTTGCTATCAAGGCAATCTCCGCCTTTCCTGTCCATGTACGCCTCTGGTAACCCTCCTCGCCGCTCCACTTTCCTACGCTCCACTTCCAGAGAGGCCGCAGCTTGTCTGGCTCTGTGGATTTGCCGGCCAACGCTCTACCCGCTGTGCCGCCCGCTATCCCGATGGCTGATAGGGCCCTGAGAAATGCTCTGCGCTTCATGATTTGCTCCAGATTGGTGCTGTAGTTCAACTCTGGCCGCCGCATAGCCCGCGATGTATCCAGACTGGGGGCTCAGTGTCTCGCATGCAACGTGGTTCGCCGCACACCACTCACGAGCGGCTTGCTCCACTTCTGGGTCTACGGGCTTTGCAATCGACCGAAGCCAATCGATGGGCGGGGCAGCGTCCAGGGCCACACCGAATGGCTCGACGATCGGGCGGGGGCCCGTCTGATTGCTGCCAGGGGGTGCGTTGGTGACGATTCCGGGCCTGCTGCCGTCCCAATAGACAGGGTCACCGGCCTTGATTTCTGACTTGAGGCAGTCGCGTTCGGCCCGTAGGCGTTGCCGTTCGCCTCTGAGCCTGAGCCATTCCCAGATGGCAACCAGGGGTGTGTTTGTGATAATCAAGGTCGACAGCATAGCAGCGTAGACGGCAAGCCACAAAGTCGCGTAATCAAGCCACGTCATGCTTTGCTCCATTTATCTGTGTTGGTTGGGAATCGATCGGGGCCACGCCGAGGTCCGCATCCCGCAAACACTTTTTGCAGACCCCATCGCTCAGGACAAGCCGACAGCTCAGGCAGTCCTCGTTGCGACATGATTCCTGTGCCCCCAACGGTTCCGACTGTTGCCGCCCTGCATTTGGGTCCCCCGTCGGCTCGCCCTCTTCTGCTGGCACAACATGGGCGAGGCGAAGCCACCGTCTGAAGTGCAAGTAGATATCCTGGTTGTCGTCGACCTGCTCTCCTCGAACGTACGCTTTTCCATCGTGGTCGAACCGCACCATTTCGCGCCCATCTGCCAACCTGAATATGATGCTCCCCGATGGTTTGCCAATACCTGGACTAAGCGTTACGTCTCCACCAGCGCCGACCGGATCAGCTTTTGACGCCTCTTCCGAGGCGTCGCCACGGTCGGGCAGATCGACGAACTCAAAATCAGCGGCCGCAACCGTACTACGTTGATTCATTGGATTCTCCTATTTTGCAGCCCAATTCCAGTACGTCCTCATCGACCCTTTCTATCTCTCTATCAAGCCCGACAGATAGCTCGTACGTGCCAGCGAATACAAAGTCGCACTCGTCTCTGCTTCCGGATATGTGGGCCAAATGCACCAATGGATGCACAGTACACCTCATGGCTATGTCTGTCACCACCCCACGCTCACCGCTTGCCTTGTGGTAGACTGTATCGCCCATCTGAAACTTTGCTTCACGCATGATACCCGTCCTCAATAGTCCTCGTCCTCCAGTCAGGAAACATCATCTTCCATCCGTTGCAGCCAAATCTACTACGGGTTAGCCGGCAGATCACCATCGCCGCCTTTGATGACGATCCGAGACCTGCTCAATTGCAAGATCCATCACCTCGTGAAGCAATTCATGATGCTTGATTTCATCTGTAAATACCTCTTTGTACGTCATGGAACCTGGGCCGTCGAGTTCATCAGGCGGGTATGCCCGCGAATCAACATGACGTTCTTCGCACAGATACAGAGCAGCCTTTTCGCGTTGTTCATCAGTCAACATCTCAAATCCCTCGGATTCTCCTTAATTGTTACTCTCTCGGGAAACACCATCTGCCAACCCCTGCACTTCTCATAATCGCACTCGCACGGCTCACCATGGCCGCCCAACTCTAAAAGCTTCTGCAACGTCATGCCGCTCCGGTCGGCATATCCTTGCTCGAATTCCTCTTTGCTCTCTGCCATCCTGATTACCCCATCAGTTTTCTGATGCCTTCTGCTGCATCAGCTACGCTTAGGGTAGGCGATCGCAACACGACAGTAAGCAGATAGCCGATATCCGGAAACCCAGTAGATTCCAACTGAGCCACAACGCGTCTGTGTGCGTCCGTAACCGCGATCCCGGCTGACTCCATACATTCCTCCCATGATGGCTCTAACGCTACGGGCGGGGGCGTCACGGACGACCTACAATGCGGTGGCTCACCCTTTGGGTCGCCAGTCTCTTTCGGTTGGTAACCGAGTATCACACGAAGCGCGGGCTCCGCTTGTTGTTCCCACCATTCATCAAAGCGTTTCTTCCTCCTCATCCTTCCTTCATGTAGCTCAGCTTCATTTGTGATATATCCTCGATGCACCACGTGAAGGTGGTTGAATTCGAGCCGATCGTTGAATTCGACCGAGTCAATCATCTCTTTGCGGGTAATGCCGCACTGCTCGGCGACGTCCGTCTCCTCTACCCATTTCTCGAACTGGCAGCGGACGAAGGCGTGTTGTGCTGTATTCATGCCGTGAGTGCTTTCAGTATCTCCGTCTCGAAGTCCACGGGCCGGTTTGCTCATATCGACCTCGGACGTCGTTCATAATGGATTAGCGTCCCCGCCGGAATCACCCGTCCCGTCGTGTTGATGATGGATCCTATACTATCGTAATGGTACGGCAATTCGTATTCGACCCCGTCGAGGATAACGGTTACACGGAAGTCGCCCGTAGCAATAGGCATGGGCGGATTGTCGCCGCCCTTCGCTGCCGACTTCGGAAACAACACAACCCCCGCAATCGGCAGTCCAGCAACGGCCGTGATGAAACTACGCCTGTTCATTGGAGTCTCCTGTTTGAGCCAGAACCACCAGATTGAAGGGCCGAGAACGGGAATCGAACCCGTGCTTGCGGGGGATTAAAGGCCGGCCTCCCGCTATGCTTCCAATTACATCATCTCAGTCACGAATCTATTCAAGGTACTCTTTTGAATTTACGCGCCCCAACGAATCCATCCGGACCAATAAACAGCCACGCGGTGCGGCCCTTTAACGATATAGTCGTTACGGTCCCGTATGTGCTCCCACATATGCCGCTCTCGACAAAGTCACCTATCTTGATCCGTCGGCCGTCGTAGCTCTGGTGCGTCGTCTTGACGTCTCTCCAGCTGTTCATCGTTCAATAGTCCTCATCGACCCAGTAGGCCACCCGCACCAACGCCGTCACTTGTCGCTTGTCGTCCAGGTCGTCGCTGTCCCATAGTACGCCAAGCCCATCCCTGATGTCGGAATCGGCCCGGTTGTCCGTCGGCTCGACATACTGGGCGATCACGCTATTGGGCAACGACAGTTCTGAGTTCTCCTCGGCTGCCAGATAGTTGTCGATTTGCTCGGCTAAAAAGAGCCGGTTGTCATTCGTCAGAATGTCATCCGCGACGTCACTGGTAAGGTGAATCCGTACCAGGATGTCCACCACTACATAACGGCCATAAGTGCCGTTTGAGTTCCTGACCCGTTTCGTCATCAGCGGGGCTACCAGGGTAACCAAGTCGTCCCCAACGTCCGGCAGGCTTCTCAGCGTCGTCCAGACTCGTGTGGCGTTCAAGGTTTCGAAGAATTCTTCCGCGACGTCCGCGACATCCAACAGCAAGACCAGTGCCTCACATATTTGCTGCACTCGGCCGGCTTGTTCGGTTACGGGCATTATTCTCTCCCGAATGCCGGCTCGTAAAACACGCAACCGGAATTGTTTGGCGGGCTACACGTGCCCATTTTTTCAACGCATAGCATGTGGCTGCACCACGGATAATTGGCCGGGACTAGATGCTTGCAGTCGGGGCCATCGAGATCGGTGAACTCGACGCACCTCTTGGCTTCAGGGTTTGGAACGAGACCAGCGAGGATAGCCTTTTTTGCGGGCTCTATTCGTTGGCTTTCCCTTTTGAACCATCCCATTAGTCCATCGCCGATCCGTTCTCGGCCGCCAGTGGATGACGTGTCGACCCCCTCCGGGCCGCAACACCGCCGATCCCTGGGGTCAGCATATTACAACCCGCTTCGAGAATGTCTTCAGCCGGCCTTGTTGCCAATTCTGCCAGTACGCGATCGCCGCCATTCCGACGCATTTGGTCTTCAATCAATCGTATTCGGTCATCGCTATAGTTGATGTAGAATGATGGAAGCCCGTCACGGCAGTTAGCCATCATTAGTCCTTTCAAGAGGTGGTGATTAGCCCTTCTGGTTCGACCCACTCACGCCACGCTGTTCTCAATCGCGAATCGATACTCGCATCGCCCGTGTCGACAACCAACGCACTACCGGCCAGTGAGGCCCTGAGTAGACGCGGCAACTCCGAGGCGAATCTCTTTTGACGCTCTCGGATGATGTCAGGGTTGAGCATTAGACCATGTAGTAAGCGATGGTGAGCTTTGCCCCGCCAGCCTGCTCGATAAACCGAATTGCCGAGAGGTCGCCGAAGTAGGTAAACCGCTGCCCGAAACCGAGGCTGTCAACGGATAGCGGCATCCCCACGGCAGCCGTTGGGGGCGTCCCGTCGTCCCGCCAGCGTACGCTCTGTGTCTCCACTTGGATCACCGCATGGGTCGCGCCGTCCGGAACTTCGAGCCCAATAGACGCCGACAGAGTATTGATGAACTGAAACCCCAACGGCGTGCGAACGGAATCGGCCACGATGCGGCCCTGCCGCTCGTAGCCGCCTAGTTCTGTATTCGGTTGTGTCATGTTTGTTCCTCCTAAAATGTGGCCCGGTCGAATGCCCGGTCAAACGCCTGATCGAATGCGCGATCAAAAGCACCGGCCGCGCCTATTTTACCCCCGCCGATCGGCAGAAATAGTATGTTTGGACTATTGCCGCCACCGTTGACGGCCCCGAATGCTAGAATATCCGAAGCCGACCCCGACGCATCGCAATTAGTCACCGTCCCGCCCAGTATCACGCCTGCACCGGCTACGTTCAGGTTCCAGGAATTCGCCCCGCCCGTAGCCACCAGATCGATTCCTCTCGATATGAAATCTCCGCCAATAATGAGCGTAGACCCAACCGGATCGCTGAATGAGCCGCCGTTAATACTCCAGTCGCCAGTTGTTTCCAGCGTCTGTCCGTTGGACGCGACTGTGCCCGCTGTCTGAAGATACGAATCAGATATCCAGCCCGCATCGAATGTTTTTGTACCCGTGGCGTTGATAACTAGGTCTTCAATCGTCGAGCCGTTGAAGTTGATGTTAGCGTTGCCGCCAGCTAGGGTTATTACACCGCCGCCCTTGGTCCAGGTGATTGTGCCGGTGTCCTCGGTCCAGATTACGTTGCCCTGGAATACCCAAATGGGGCTGTTGGTATTTGCGGCAATCGCTAATGTGCCTGCGCTGGTGGTGTGGAGAGTGAGCGCCTTAGTGAATGTGTAGGTGCCGGATTCTGGCGTCCACGTCACGGGCGACCCTGTAGCGTGGAGTATTTCCGTAGCGACATCGTATATGCCATTAGCGAACATGCTGTTTGCAAATACGTAATACGTCAGCAGACTACTACCTGTGATCGTGCCACTATTCTCGACCAAGCTACCGGGTATGCCAGATTGGCGAAAAAAGTTACAGGGAAAGCTTACAACGAACGTACCACCCGCTTTGACCGCCATCTCCCCATAGACCCACATGATCCCAGTATTGTTCACAAACGTACCACCATTATTAACATCGATGTCCGTAAAAAATGTATTACTAACAGTAGTTGTGGCCCCATTTATTTGCACATCATTGAGCCTCTGGTTAGCAGCTACACTGATGGTACATGTGCCATTCATCACCAACTGACCGCCCTTGGTGTACGTGCCGACCGCCGTGATGAGGTGCCCACCATTGATAATCGTCATCGTCCCAGAGCCAGCGACAAACGTCCCGGTCGTATTAAGCGTGAAAGTACCGCCCTCTACCAATGTCACATCAAACGTATCCAAATCCAGATCAGCATCGCCACTTACCGTGAGGTCGAATGCGTTAGAATTCGCCCCAAGTGTGAATATTCCAGATGTCAGATCAAGCTCACCTGATGGCTTGTTGATCGTGAGCGGTTCAAATGTTTTCCCGTTGCCATTGAACACCTGATCGGCCGACAGCGTGGCTAACATATCGCCCGAGCCAGCGGTGTAGTCGACGGCACCCGTTACGAGCACATCGCTTCGATACTCAATCGTGGCAGGGTTATTGGTGTCGTTTTTGATATGCAACGATCCGCCGCCGGTTAGGCTGTACTCGACGTCCCCGTTGAATGTGTACGCCCCGTCCAGTTCGAGCACCGAAGCAGCCACAGCCGTTTCGGACACCAGGAATAATGTTGGCGAGTATGTCCCCGCTGCAATAATGGCCCCGGCAAATGGCGACGATATCTCAACTTTGGCGATCGTGATATTGGCCGTGGCCGATAGGACCGTGATCCCCTGGCCGGACATTGGACTGCGAATCGTCAACGCACCGTCACCGGATAAATCACCGTCGGCCCCGAACGTCGTTGCAGCACCGTTGTCCCAGAGTTGTTTCCCGGCCGCTACCGACACGTCGCCGTTGATTGCCAGCGTGCCGTTGATGCCGACCGATTCGGTGACGGTAACAGTACAGCCGGACGCGAGCGTCAGAGTGAATAGAGGGCTGGCCGTATCGAGTCCGGCAAGATTGCCCACGCCAGTCATAATGACGGTGGATGTGCCCTTGGTCAGCGTGCCGGCGTGAGAGAAGAAGTCAAAATCACCAGCCGTCGTTATTGTGCCGGTGGTGCCGAGATCCAATTCCCCACCACCACCACCGGCCAACGAGTTATTGCCAGGGACCGTGAGCGTTGCGCCAACGTCGCCCATGTCGCATTTGGCCGTGTATCCTGCGACGATCGTGAATGATCCAAACGTCATGTTCGACGGCAGCGTGAATGGATTGTTCCCGTTGCCGTCCAAGATCACTGCGTTCGCCGACGTGGGCACCGATGCCCCACCAGGCCCGCCCGAGGCGGTGGCCCAGTTCGCGATCTTGGTCGGATCATCGTCGACTACGCCAATCCAATATCTAACAGGCATGCTAGCCAGTCCAGTCCACTCAGTGGCAGAGTGCTGAGGTGATGTCCAGTTGAATACAGACATGGCGGCTCACTGAGTAAGAAATGTTAAAACTCGTGTATGGGCCGTGGCCGCCTGAAAAATATACGTTACCGTATCCGCATTCGTGTCGGTGGCCGCCAGGTCGATCGTGTAGACTCCGTTGCTGACCTCCACAACGCCGTTCGCGCATGCGACAAACACATTTCCGTCGAGTGATCGTGTGGCAGTGACCGATAGTCCCGTCCCCTCGGTTATCCCATCGGAGGCGAGCACCATATAGAACGGGAAATTGGCAAGCGCCACGTTCTTTGTAATCAACGCATCGGTATCGGCCAGAATCGTCGCAACGTCTGCCGCTAAAATCGCACCGTCGAGGTTGACGGCTGCACTTCCAACGTTTGCTATTGTCTTATAGATGCCCCGAATCTCCACAACAGCAGCACCGGCGGGCGAATCCAGATCGACCGTTCCTAGCTCTTCTCCGCCGATCGTCAAGGTATCGCCCACCTCAAGGCCAGTCTGATTTATGCTGCCTTTCCAACCGCGATACTGAACCGTGACCGCCTGTCCGGCCGTCTTGGCGAATGTCGGGCCGTTCGGGCCTGCAACCATGCTGTAGCAGTTGTGATAGTTATAATCACCGATCAACGTGTGCGTTACTGTCCCGCTGAAACTGCAAAAGTCGAAATGACCGAGTTGCACCGACATCGTGGCAACATCGCATCCCTCGTAGTGTACCTCTGCGGTCGATACACCAACGCCTGATACGTGAGCGCCTTGAAAATATGCGTCCGCTACAGATTTGCCCGCTAGATCAAGGGTCCAGTTGTCGCCGAATATCGAGTAGTTGTCGCTGCTGCCAGTCAGGACGATGGTAGAGCCGTTGAGGATATGGAAGTCAGTCAATCCGGTCTGCCCGGAAAGCGTTACCGCATTAGCCCATGATCCGGCTGGATTATCCGCTACTCCGTCAACGAACGATACGGTATTGGTGTTGGCCGAGTTTGTGTCGACCCAAATTCGGCCATTGGCGTAACCAACCGACTGCGATGCTTGCGAGAATTCGCAGAGCAGCCTATCGGTCGCGATAGCTGTAGTTGTGGTTGACAAAAACCGAAGACGAACCTTGCCTTGGTCTGCTGCTGTACCCGTCGCGCCTACGGGAACCAGGAACACTTCCTCTACTGGTGTCGTGCTGTTCGAGCCGGATAGCGTATCAATCTGTTTGTACGTCGTGCCGACCCAATCCCAATACCACACGGTCGTGGTGTCGCCATTGGACTGGATGTAGCCATCCCAAGTAAACGCCGTCGCCTTGCCTCCAGCCCCTACAGTCGCCTGGTAGTAGAAATCAGTATTCGGGGAATCGTCCTCAACAATATGGTATACGCCATCGCCTTCCTGAGTGGCCGTGAACGTGTTGGTTTCAGGTTCCGTCGCGACTTTTGCGAACGCGCTGATGAGTGCGGACAGGCCGCCTGCCCCCGTGGCGATGTTGCCGACTTGAGCTTGCGTTGCCGGGAATGTGTCGCCAACTATGCCCGACGTGTCGTACTGCAACTCCAGATTGTTGGCTGCCGTACTGTCTCCGTTGATCTCTACGACGTCAGCCGGTGGGGATAGTTCAACCAGCACGTGGACGGTGAACGACCCGGTCAGCTTTACCGACAGCGTTACATCAGGTACCCCAACGGCAAACGCGGCATCGGGCCAATCCACCCGGTATAGACCCGGCTGGTCAGTGGCGTCGATCTCGATCGCCCGGTTATCAAGGTGGGCCGCGTTGGTGGTGCCGAGCGCTGCCGCGTCAACTTTTGCTGACGGAACCTCTCCAGATCGACAGTATTGCAGATCGATATCGATGATCGTTGCGCCCGTCGTCTCCGTGCCGTCGGCGGCCGTGCGGAGCACGACGTAGGTCGTCACATCCGTGGCGCCCTTGCTCTCTGTCTGGGCCTGATCGGCCATGGCGGTTGCCGACCATCCGGCAAGCGTGAGAAACACGCCGATGAGAATTGCGTTGAGATTCCATTTAATTTTTCGGTCGACCATGTCAATGTCCTATTAAATAACTCGCTGACAATAAGGGCACCGTTGCGCCTTTTGGGATCAGCGTGGCTTACTCCGGTTTCGCTGGCATACCCTGAAGGGTATCGACATATAGGACGGTCTGGAAGCCTTCGCCGGCAACAGCCTCGGCTTTGCCTCGCCCGCATAGCTTGATGTCAGTGATGCCCGTGATGGCGGTGATCTGCGATCCCAAGCCAGGTAGGTCCCCGAGATCAGTGCCCTCACCAATATCAACACCGGGGCCCAAGCGGACTGCGAGAATTGCAAATTGCTCATCGTCGTCAATCGCTAGGTTCTCGTGCATTTTCGCGAAGTGGTTATACCACCTTCTCAGCCGCGCGAGTGCATCGTTCAGTGATGGAATTTCTGGAATCGACATGACTACTCTCCACTAAAGTCGCGCATAAACGCATCCAGGCGATCGTGCATATGGGTTTGGTTGGCCCGAATCAGGTCAAGGGATTTGCTGATCGATTCGTACTGGGCCTCGTCTCTACTGATGTGGACGTCGATGTCCGTCTGGGCCTGTCGCGCCATGGTGATCGCCGTGTAACCGCCGACCGCAGACCATCCAGCCAACGCAAGAAACACGCTAATCAGGGTTGCGTTGAGGTTCCATCTGTTTTTTCGGTTGGCCATGTTTCCTGTCCTAGAATCTCGGCCCGAACATTCGCACGGGCACCCACATTATCCAGGCCTGAGCCACACGTGCCTTGCAGACCAGCCACCACATCCATCTTGGACACCGGTTCGGTTTCGCCAT
>SDBT01018792.1_pt1 | contig 10852 bp, 7 predicted proteins | sample 2277101 | NCBI WGS metagenome assembly SDBT01 (sample SAMN10404973, study PRJNA504765) | marine sediment metagenome | isolation source: marine sediment core GS10_PC15, 103 cmbsf | place: Arctic Ocean: Southern Knipovich Ridge | collected 2010 | reverse complement strand
CCGCCATACAGCGATTCGCCGCAACGGTGGTCCGCAGGTACAGGCTCTTTGTCGCACTTGCCGCGCTCATCGTTCTCTTCAGCATCATCGGCATTCCGAGGATTCGACAGGAGGTGGATTTCATTTCTTACTTCAAGCCTGATACGGAGATCGCTCTTTCGGAGAAAATGATGCGAGAGAGGTTCGGAGGTTCTATTACCCTCGAAATACTCGTCCAGGGAGATATCAGAGAGCCGGCCGTTCTGCGTGAGATGAGGGATACGGAGCCTTTTCTCGAGGACGAACTCAGCCTCCACAACGTTCACTCCGTTGTCGAGCTTCTCGAAGAGATGAGCTTCGCCATAATAGACCAAAGAGCAATCCCCGACACGAGAGACAAGGCAGGCAATCTCTGGTTTCTGCTCGAAGGCGAGGAGACCCTCTATCAGCTTGTGAACGAGGAAAGCACCGAGGCGGTTATTCGAGCGACCATCGAGAGCCAGAGTACGCGGGATATAGCACGCGTCGTTACCTCGATCGAAGACCACATAGAAAAAAAGACCTCCGATGAGGTTTCGTTTCAGCTAGCCGGATCTGCAGCCGTCTATCACAGGGTGAGCGAGGGTGTCAAGAAAAGTCAGATTCAAAGCCTGCTCATCGCTCTCACCCTCGTGCTTCTCTGCAACATCCTTCTCCTCCGTTCCGTTGTGGTGGGTTTGATAGGACTCACACCCATTCTCTTCTCACTCTTCATTCTCTTCGGGCTCATGGGAATCACCGGCATACCCCTGGATGTTGCAACCGTCCTGATCGGTAGTATCTCCATGGGAGTGGGGATCGATTACGCCATTCACTTTCTCAACCGATTCAGGCGGGAACTGCAGAGTGGGTGCGCCCGATCGGAAGCCGTCGCCAGGACGCTCAGAACAACGGGAAAGGCAGTATTCATCAACGTCGTGACGGTGTCCATCGGCCTGTTGACTCTCGTGCTGGGAAACTTTATCCCCTTGAGGCGTTTTGCTCTCCTCATAGTGGTCACAATGCTCGGATCGGGAATGAGCGCCCTGACCCTTCTTCCCTCGATTCTCCTCGCCTGCCCACCCCGTCTACTGGAGAGGGTCGGCCGTATCCACAGAACCTCGATTCCCGGTATCGAATCCACCGCTCAAAGAAAGGCAAAAGGAGCCGCTAAATGAAATCACGAAATAACGCTACTTTCCTCATAATGGTATGGCTCATCGTGGCCGTTATCCTGTGGGGTGAGGCACCCCCGAGTGCCGAGGAAATTCTCTCTCGGGTCGATCGGACCATCAACGCTCCGAGAGATCAGAAGGCAAAGGCCAGGATGATTCTTATCGACAAGACGGGCCGACAGAAAGAGAGGATCATCCAGGTGTTCCAAAAGGGAACGGAGAAGAGACTCTTCCGATTTCTGTCCCCGGCAGATCAGAAGGGAATCAGCGTTCTGTCCCTGCCGAACAGTGTCATCTACCTCTATCTACCCGCCTTCAAACGTGTCAAGCGAATTGCCTCTCACATCAAAAACAACCGATTTGCAGGAACAGATTTCAGTTACGAGGACTTGGAAGCAAAGGATTACTCCAAGAGCTATACGCCTAAGCTGCTCAGAGAAGAGTCCGAAGCGTTCGTGCTCGAGCTGATCCCCAAGGACAGGAACAGCGCATACTCAAAACAGATCATGTGGGTGAGAAAGGACAACTTCGTCATCATCCGCGCCGAGCTCTACAACAGGAAGGGAAAACTCTGCAAGGAACTGACTCAGCAGGCCATCCAGAATATCGACGGCTACTGGATCCCACGACAGACACAGATGAAGGACCTCATAAAGAATCACAGCACCATGATGGTGCTGGATGAAGTCACCTTCGACTCGGGGCTCTCGGACTCGATCTTCACCAAGAGATATCTGCAGCGATAGGAGGGACGACAGGATGAGCTCAAAGCGAATTCCAAGACACAAAACCGCCACGCTGCTTCTGGTCACCCTGCTCTTTTTCTCACCGCTGCACATCTTCTCACAGAGCGAAGGCTCTTCCGAAGGAACGCTCGAGTGGGGCGGGTACCTTCTAAGCGACCTTCGCCTGGATACGGGCGAGGATTTTTCGTTTTCCGACAGTGAGTTCAGTCGCAAGGAGCTAAGGCTGGACCTCCACCTGGAGGCCACCCCCAACGATCGAATTCATCTCTACGCCGAGACCTGGCTCAGGGCCTGGGACTTCCCCGAAACCGTTAGCGAGCTCTCCCACCTCTCCTCCGCCGACGTCATCGTTCCACTGGGACTCGAGCTGCGAGAGGCGTACGTCGACGTGTACAGCTTTGTCTTCGATTTCATCGACCTGCGGATCGGAAGACAGCGCATAGCCTGGGGAACAGCCGACAAGATCGGAATTATCGACAACCTCGATCCCGATGACCTGGAAGATCCCTGGGACTTCGGACGGCACCTCCCGTCGGATGCCCTCAAGCTAACCTTCTATTGGGACCCGATCACGGTCCAGGGTGTTTTCATACCGATATTCAAACCGGCCCGTCTCGCCGAGGCTTCGCCCTTGCTCGGAGAGTTTCCGGCCGGCTTCGATCTAACTATGGGCTTTGAGCTGCCCGAGCTGGACCCTGCAGAAAACGCGACCCTCGGACTGAGGGCGACAGCGTTGGTTCTGGGATGGGATGTCTCGGTCAGTTATATCTACGGCCGCGACGATCTTCCTACTGCAACCGACATCGTTGGCTCCCCTGGCCTCCCCCTCCCACCCCAGCTCGACATCACCTTTGACTATCTGCGGCAGCACATTCTCGGCGTCGACTTTGCGGGAGAGCTTTTGGGTCTCGGACTCTGGGGAGAGCTGGCAGTATTCTTTCCCGAGGCGAAGACTCTCGTCACAGATATGACCTCTTTGGGCCAGGGACGGGAGCAGGAGGATACCGAGTACTATGTGAAGGCCCTTGTGGGCATAGATTACACCTTCGTTAACGGCATCTACATCAACCTGCAGTACGCCCATGGATTTGTCTATGAGAACACTTCCGCCGCCCTGGGCAACTACCTCTTTCTGGGATTCGAGTGGAGCCTCTTCGATGATCAGCTTTTGATAGGTCCAATCGGTCTTGCCCTGGAGGTAGACGATGTAGCGGAGCTCTCGGAAACATGGGCTTTCGTCTTCAATCCCGAGCTCAGCTTTTATCCAGCCGATGCCGCCCGGCTCTCCTTTGGCGTTCGCTGGATAGAGGGCGAGGACGGGACCCTCTTCGGTCTCTGGAAGGAACACAACGAAATCTACCTCAAAGCGAAGTTTAGCTTTTAATTACCCTCTGCGCCAAAGTTCTGCAATCCCGATTTCAAATCTCACAATTTCTCTCTATACTGCTGAAAACCATCGGCGATACGCGTCGCCGTGGAACGGGCGCTGCAACACGCGTCGCTTTGATGCAACACATGTTGCTGTAAGGAGGAGAATCATGGAAGGTCGGCTCAACGATATTCTGCCAGAAACCATCAGCGACGAATCGGAGCGCATCATTCTCGATCTGATCAGGCGGAAAATGGCCGGGGGGGCGCAGCTTGCAGTACAGCTGCTTCACGCGATGGAAAAGAAATTCGGCGCTGAAGCACGGAAAGTAATGAGGGAGATGATCTTCTCCCGACAGCCGAATCCCAATCCCACAGGCAAGGGCGATCCTGAGCAGGATCTTCGCGATTTCTGCAATAATCTGGAAAAGGGTTGCACCGGCTCCCACCGGTGGCAACGCTTAATCGACGAGCCGGATCGTATCGGTTACAACTTTACCCGGTGCATGTGGGCCGAGGTTTATCGCGAGCTCGGCGAGCCGGAGCTTGGATTCTACTACTGCGCCGGTGACGAGCCAGGCGTTAAATCCCACAATCCGCAGCTTGGATTTCTGAGGACTAAAGTGCTTATGAACGGAGACGACATATGCGATCATGTATTCCTTGTGGATAAGTGAAAGGTTCAGGGCACCCGAGCATCACGCCCTGCCTGGCTGCATTTTTGATCGCTCTGTTTCTCTGCTGCGATGGTGTTGTATTCGCGGACGAACAGGATGGGGAACAACAGAACAAACCGGTCAAGTTGACCGTTAAAATCGTGATATCCGCGGTGCTCTTTTTGTTCTCCTCCACCCGGGCTGGTTCTACGCGGGATTCGATTTGGTTCCCGGAAAGCTGGGCATGAATGCGTCCCTTGATTTGATTGTGACCAAGTACACGTATTCGGATTGAACTACACAATTGCCTTTTGAAACAATTTAATTCCTCAAATCACTGCTGAGGACCTTCTTCAATTTTTCGACAAACTCGCTCTCCTTCATATCGAACTTGTTGATGAACTGCACAGTTCCTATCTGAAGCCTCATGCCCTCCGACAGATTGGTCTTCTCGAGAAAGACGACCAGTATGTCCTTGTCTTCGCTGAAAGCGAGATTGATCTCGTTTCTGACATTTCTGGACTTTGCTGCTGTCTGGCTCATGAACACCAGGAACTGAGAGCACCTCAGCACGGCTCTTCCCACGATTTCCGGCCATTCGTTTCCAGGTTCGATTCCCTCGTCATACCAGAGACGGTAGCGGCTTTCATTGAGCTTTCTAATAATGCCGAATACCTCTTGCATATTTCTGTGAGAATAACTGGTAAAGATATAGGTCCTTTCACCCTTATAGGACTCGAAGGGCGGTTTCACCTGTGGAGCCGCCCTGTGACCTGTTCCCGATGAAACGACGGTTTTCCGGATCGGTTTCTTTCGAGCAACAGCCTTCTTTACCGAGGTCTTTGCGACTCTGCGTTTAGATGCCGGCCGCTTCGAGACGACCTTCTTAGCCCGTGCCTTTTTGGCGGGGGCCTTTTTCGAAACGGCTTTTTTCTTTTTCAGAACGGCCTTTTTCTTTGTCGGCTTACCGGCAGCCGCTTTCTTCGCAGGTTTCTTAGCCGGCTTTGCAGGCGCTTTCCTGGTCGTTTTCTTGACCACTTTCGCAGTTGTTTTCTTGGGTGCTTTTGTAGCTGCTTTTTTAGCTGCCTTCGTAGCTGTTTCCTTTACAGCCTTCCTTGCAGCAGGCGTCCGGGCAGCTTTTTTGGTGGTCTTTCGGGAACTGTTGGCTGTCTTTCGGGAGCTTTTGGCAGTCTTCCCGTAGCTCTCCTTACTCTTTGCCTTCTTATTGGCCGCCGGTGCTTTTGCTGCCGGCTTTCTTGCCGTCGAGCTCTTCGTCACGGTCTTCTTGGTAGCGGACTTTCCCTTCCAGAGTCTTCTAAACATCAATCAATCCTCCTCGCGAACGAATCACTCTATCTCGGTCTTCCTCTTTATATGATATATCGGAAAGCTGCCAAACTCTTTTGGCAGCACAACGACTCCTACGTATCGACAGTCCAGATGATCGACCTTTTCCGCCATCAACAGAGCCGCAAACTGCTCGCTGGCGTAAACGTTTCCGGGATTGGTGATGGGCTCGATTCTTGCTGCCTGGTTGACGTGGTGTCCAAAGAAATTCACCTTGTTCAGCACAGGTTCTTTGCCGAAAAACACGGGACCTGCATGGAGCCCGATACGCATATTCAGGTTTTTCGGCAGATTTACTGCCGCCCAATCCGTCTCTCTCACCGTGTCCCGCAAATCCAGAGCGTACTCCGCTGCAGCAACGGTGTCCTCGAAGACAAAATAAAGGGCGTCACCCCAGATATTCTTGAAGATGGGCTTAAAGGTCGAACGCTTCTGCCGGTTAGCGAGAGTCTTGAGGAAACCATGCACGAACCACGGAAACTGTTCCTCTTTGAGCTTGCTGTAACCAACGAGATCGGCGAACAGCAGGACTTTTGTGTCCCTCTTGAAGGACCGAGGGATCGGAGGAAACTCACTCTGTGTCCGCCGAGGTCGCTGCGGTTGCTGAACCGATACCGAAGGGGACTTCGAGGATTTCAAGTATCCGATATCGATGATCCTGACCGGAAGCCCCGTTTTTTTCCAGCTATTGATAAACTCTGCCGCGCCCCCTATCGCCTTGGCCTTCGCACCATTCCACACGGCTAGAAGCACCGGTTCTGTTTCCAGGATGCGGCTTCTCAGAATGGCCCGGCCCATGATGATCCTGTTAGCGTACGAGAAGAGGGTGTCGTCGCCGGCGTATCTCCCTTGGGTGGCTTCTATGATCTGGGGGCTCCTCTGAAGCGCCTCCTGGGCGCGTTTGCTCCAGTGCTCGCCAGCAAAATCGACGCTGATCTCGAAGAAGTCATCACTATCAAAGGGAAGAACGACGTTGCACTCCCCTCGACGCTTCTGCATGCCCTCCAGGAACAGGATATCCGAGCCGCATCCTGCCGAGGAGTACCCGATACCCGCGTCCAGCTCTTCGAGAGCGGCCTGAATTTTCCCACTGACTTCGTTGGCAGCGGACTCTGGAAAACGGGGAACCTTCCGCCCGGGTGCATCGATCAGATGACCCGTAAAAGCCACGATAGTCGGGATTTTCATCCCGTCGATGATCTTCTTCTCGATGTCCATATACCGGCTCAAAAGTTTCAGCTGCCGCTTGGTGCTGGCCAGATCGGAATAGTTTTTGGATATCAGGGATTTCCCCACCCGATACCACCTGTCGGCCTCGTCGAATCTACCCAGTATGATATTGGCTTCACCCAGAGTCGCCAGAATCCAGTAATCTCTCTTCTCCGAGTCCTTGCTTGCCTCGACACAGATTTTTACGACTGCCCGGGCCAGCTTTTCCGCGTTTTCCCGTTTGCCCATTATAAGGCTCAGGCTGGCGGCATTGATGCCTGAGTAGTAACCGCGGTTTTTAATAAAGGCTTTGAGATAGAGGTTCCTCGATTGACGGAGAAACCGATGATCGGGATCACCATCGCTGGACAGCTGCCACATATCCTTATAGACCCTGCCGAGAATACCCAGCGTCTCTTCGTCATCGTGTCCTTTTTTAACGAGTCCGGTAAGAAGCCCCCGGGCCTTCCCTAAAAAACCACATTTTATCTGGGAGAGAGCAAAAAGTTGCGTCAGCCGCAGGTGTTTTGGAAAAGCCTTCAGTCCCTCTTCGAGTATATCGTGAGAGAACATGGATTGGCCGAGTTTATCCGCCACCGTTCCGAGCTGGACATAGAAATACGGGTCCTCACTCCAAAGCTGATCGTCTTTGGTAATCCAAATGTCATGGATAACAGATCCAACATTCGGGTTTTCAAGATCCAGATACCTGTCGAAGTTTTTTCTGTATTCCCCATCCATTTTTGCCACCGTGCGCTCAATATTCAGTATATAGTATTTATGTCAAAATTTAAGCTTTTATCGTGGGGAGGGGCTTTCAGCCGTTACCCTGACAACCGGGAATAGGGCAAGGGGGATACAGGATATCACGATAATACCCACCCCAATCCCGAACAGGTCACTCAGGAGACCGAGAAGGGGGGCTAGCAGTGCAACGGCAATGGTTTTCAGCTGGGATTCCACCGACAGCCCGGTGGCCATGACTTTGGTGTCTATATGATCGCTCACATATGATACCGTCATCGGACGCCGAATGTTCATTGCCAGATAGAGACCGATAAAAATGACAATGGTCATGATCTCCAAACGCAGACCCAAAAACACTCCAGCCACTACCGTAAGGCAGATCCCGAGAACATAACTCACATTCACCGCGGATCCGGGGGACTGAAATCTTTTCAGAGCACGATGGGCATTTTTCGACGAAACCGATGTAAGCATATAGAGGAGAAAGTACGTCACGCTGATCAGCACCGTGCTGCGTTTGTCCCTCAACGACAGAAGGATGGGAACGGATAGGGCGAAGCTCTTCAGAATGGGCTGCAGATAGTCTTTGACTGTTTTGAAGAGACCGTCATAGAGCGACGAATTGAAAAGTATCCTCAGAATCGCTGCGTCCCGAAACACCGAAAAAAAGTCACGAAAGGTTTCCCGAATGCTCCTGAGTGTTCCCCCAAAGATCTCCACCCCTTCCGTGCGGCTGCGCCGAGAGTTCAGCGTGCTGGGATAGGTTAGCATGAGCAGGAGACCGCCAATATAGGGAACAACGGAAGCGATAAAAACTATCCGGTAACTGCCAGCGAAAAAGACGAGGGCACCGGCAATCAGCGCCGATACGGCAGAGCCGATCTGCGACCAGCCCCGGGTATGACCATAGTATTCCACCTTGAGATGAGAGGAACCACTGGTCTCGAGGTAATGCATGATCATTGCCTTGTGGGTTCCGGTGCGAAATGCTTCGCCGACACCAAAAAATACCATGGCGACGCCGTAGAGCAAAAATATAGGCATGAAGTAGAAGATCAGAAACGATACGATATAGGAGAGAAAGGCAAAGACCATGGCGTTCTTTCGCCCGTAGGCATCCGCTATGAGGCCTGTCGGGACTTCCAGAATGGTTGTCGCAACCTCTCGAACGGAGATAAGCATACCAATCTGAAGAAAGGACAATCCCATTTCGCGGAAAAAAAGTATAATGAAAGGATCGAAAAACCTGAGATTCTTTAAGAAACCGTACGCCGAAAACTTGTAGTACTGCAGATCTTTCTGAATCATATTTTTATTCTATTCCAGTCGAAAGCGTTGTCAAAGTGTGAAAAACGACGTCAACGTCCACGGCTGCCTCAGGGCAGAAGGTCCCAGTCGTACCTCGAGCCAAAGAGTCTGTGGGCAATGAGCTTCTGTGCCTTCTTCCGATTTTTCCTTGATACCACGTCGAGTAGCTTTCGAAACTCTCCCTTGTCCTCCAGGACCCTTAAAGCGGGATAATGGGTTTTAAGAATTCGAAAGGCCTTTTCCGCGTTCAGCCTCAAGCTGGGCCATCGCGAGCTGCCGTGGATGCCGCTGCGAATATCCTTGATGTACTCCAACTCAGCATCCAGCTCCGGACTAACCCCTCTGCCTGCCAGCCGTCGAGCCAGCTCGGCCCGTACGAGCTCCTGCATCCTCTCGATATTGGTGCCCGAGCGAAACTGGACGGGAATGTCGAGAGAGACCAGCATCTCACCGTCTGCGGTGTACCCGGAGAACCAGTCGGTGTAGAAGTCCTTCTCCAGCAGAATCGGTGTGGAACGGGGCACGAACTCGAGCTCCTTGAGCTGCCTGAGCCTGTTCCGAACCGCCTCGATTTGTCTCTGCAGCTCCGCGTCTCCCCGATTCTCACTCAGGGCATTCTCCAGCTCGGGCAGCTGTTCCTCTTCCATGACCAGAATGGCCTGGCTCAGAGGCATTCGCATCCTGTCGGATTGATAGATTTTCTCCTCACCCTCCTCGATACCGTAGGGCGGCTGGGCCTGTTTCTCAGGCGCGAGGGTGGAAAAAAAGATGTTGACGAGTCGCCTGAGAAAAGGGGGAAGCTCCTCCGTCTTGAACAGCTGTGTGTAGCGATCGTCTGGAGCGACGTATTTCAGCAGGGCTCCGGTGAGTGCGGTCACGACCGCCCGGCTCTTCCTGCTGTCCTCCGCCTGTGTTTCGAAAAAGATACCGCCTCCCTGAAGGATGAGCCGCTTCAAAAGCTCCGCGGCTTCCATATAATTCGGAGAGTCTTTGATGAGGCTTCGCTGTTCCTCCGATACGTTCTCGGCCAGAAGATCTTCCAGGACCCCGGTAGCTTCACGTGCCTTTCTCTGAGCTTTGACCCTCAAATTTCGAAAGAGGCCGCTTTCACGCATGACGGGCATGACTTCCACCAGTTGCAGGGCCGTTTTTAGCTTTACTTTGACGAGCTCCAGCTCGAGATCCAAATCTTTCAACCCTGAGTAGGTCTCTGCACGGATCAGTCTCTCGCGCTCGAGAACCGCCTCCCTCGCCTCGAGCTCCCGAACAGCTATTGTCCACTTTTCCTCTAAAGGAATATTCATGGTTGCTTCAGCGTTGCATCCTGAATCTGGCGGAGCTTGAAGAGAAAATCATCGGTCTTCATTCTCACGTCACCGTAAGTGATTACACCATCCTTCTTAACGGGTCTAGCCAACTCGACATGCTCTGCAAAACCGAAGGGTAAAAAATTCTCCTTCCGGGCAGTTTCGGCCCTTTCCACCTGAGCGTAAACCGTAGAGCCCCCTCCCCCGTCAAGGATATCTCCGGGCTTAAGATCCTTCTTGGCCGCTGCAGTGACTTCCGTAATCAGCCCGATGGGCTTGGCTGTTTCAACCTTGAGAAGCCCGGCCCTGGCGATGGACATTGGCACCTCCAGGCAGGTCATATGGTAGGGGCGGAAGAGAGCCCCACCCTTTCCGCCCAGATGCCCAAAAAACTGATTGATAAATCTCTGGACTCCGGGGTGGGACGAGTCTATGACAATAAAAACCCCGTTTCGAACCTGGTCTTCCTCGACCAGGACCCCGTCGTCGGTGACAGCATTTACATTTTCGATAACGCCCTTCCGGCTCAGTATGCCACCGTCCTCTTTGAGGGCAAGGACCTTGGAGAGGTCACTCACACTCACCTGGGGTTCGTGCATGCCCCTTACATCCGGCACCAGCCCGGTTGCATTGGACACGGCAGCCATCTCGATCTGTGATTTTGTGCCATCTCTGAAAGAGTTGGCCATCTTGGGGCTGTTGCTGATCCAGTTGCGGCCCCGCTTCTCTTCATGGGGCCCCTGATAACGGTCTTCGGGATAACGGATGTTGCCCCGACCGGCTGCGACGATTTCGAATCCCAGACTGTTTGCCCAGTGGTACAGCTCCAGGATCGCGCCGGGCTGATCACCTGAGGCAAGGGTATAAACAACTCCGGCGCTGTCTGCCATTCTGGCCAGGATCGGCCCAACGATGACATCCGTCTCGACGGTGAGCATCACGGTGTGCTTGCCTGCCAGAATGCTCTCATACGCCACCCGGGCGCCAAAGGA
>SDBT01018791.1_pt1 | contig 10852 bp, 8 predicted proteins | sample 2277101 | NCBI WGS metagenome assembly SDBT01 (sample SAMN10404973, study PRJNA504765) | marine sediment metagenome | isolation source: marine sediment core GS10_PC15, 103 cmbsf | place: Arctic Ocean: Southern Knipovich Ridge | collected 2010 | reverse complement strand
TTACTGCTAAAGCTACCACTAGAGAATTTGTCAGGGAACTAGAAAAAATATTAACTGAAAGGGGACACAAGAAAAAAATAACTGAGCTTATAAAAAAACTAAAACAAGAATAATTTTCCTATAGCTTCCTTTCAAATTCAAGGGACTATTTCGCCCATAATAGGGGAGGTACTACTTTTTCCCACCTTTACCCATTATAGATCATCAGCAAAGATAGAATCCTATCAAATTGTTCTTCTCTCTCCCATTTTTTTCCCAAAAAATCTTTCCTCTCCGTTTTTTTACCAAAAATCTTCCATTGTAGTTCATTTCTTCCCTGAGTTCCCAAAATCAGCATCTACTTTCAATTTTTCAGATATTTACGTAACAAAGGGTTGACACCGGTGTAAAATGTGCTATAATTAAAGATAATTAGTTAGAGAACTTTCCTAAGTAACTCTTTAAAGCGACAACGGTTGATGATATGGTCAAGGCTGTTCAGGCTATTCCAAGGACTAGTTTTTGAGAGACATTAACAGGTTGATACTCCTGAAGTTGTGGTCTGGATCGCGCTCTTGGAGAGACGAGTGTTAAAACAATAAAGGAGACACGTTTATGCCAGCTACCAATGGTGCACAATTGATTAGCCGCCTAGATGAAAGAGTGGATGCTAAATGCCTAAGCGAGGAAGACCCGAATCTGTGGAAAGCTATTCCTTATGAAACCGAGAACTTCAAGGGGATTATGTTGGGATACGGAGGGGGAACGAATCCAGTTCCGATAACTATTCGTCTGGGAATGCAAGGGGTATATCGCATTTGGTTGGGGGTATATTACTGTCTTAAATCTCAGATACGTGTGCGGTTGAGTGGAGACCTGTGCTGCCAAAGGGTGGTTGCTCCGCCTGAACGGGATGTGTTGAGAAGTGGAAGGGTCCTCTATGAGATATTCTGGAAAGAGGCAGATTTGACTATGCAGGATTTAATACTGGAGGGAGTAGTCTATGGTCAGGGCCTGTATCCTGGAGGCTTAGCCTACATTCGGTTGGAATCCGCTAAGGCACCTAGGATGGAACCGAAAAGGGAGGTTCTCTATCCTTTGGCTATAACGGATGATGGATCGTCTATTTTTGGAGAATTGCCTCATCGTCGTCCAGAGGATTTATTAGAGTTGCTCGAGGATATCCCGGAGGACAGTTGTATGCGTATTCTTCTCTGGGGCAATGGTGATGCAGATGTGTGTAATTATCCAACTAAGGTGGGAACTCCCGGTATCTTTAATTTTCATTACTGTTTTCATTACTGTAGGAATATGGAGCTTTGGAGGAAAAAGGGATGGGATAGTCTGAAGTTAATGAGGGAATATACTCGAAAGAGAAAGTGGGAGTTCCACGTCTATCTGAGAATGGAAGCCTTTGGTCCTCAATTTCCGTTTGATTACATTCGTTCAAAGTTCTTTTATGATCATCCAGAGTATCATTGTTTTGACCGAAATGGCCAACGGGTAGCCCGACTAAGCTACGCTTATCCAGAGGTACAGGAACACATGCTTAATTTAATAAAAGAGATAGCAACGTATGAGCCTGATGGAATATGTTTAGCTTTTAATCGAGGAATTCCTGTAGTGCTCTATGAGCAAATTATGGTTGAAGGATTTAAGAAAAAATACGGGGTAGATCCTAGAGAATTAGAGGAATGCGACCCGCATTGGATGGATTATCAAGCTCAAGTGGTTACCCCCTTCGTGAAGAGAACTAGGGTGATTCTGAAAAATGCTCAGCATCTATCAGCAATGGTCCCCGGGAATGAACTGGACTGTAGGAGGTGGGGATTAGATGTCGCTTCCTGGGTTAAAGGGGGTATGGTCAATGACCTTTTTCCCGTTGGTCAACGTTTTGATGGAGCAGACATCCACCGTGATGATCCGGATAGTTTAGATTTCAAATACTTCGCCGAATTAGAGGGACGAGAGAGGATAAGGCTTATTCCTATGCTCTACCCGTGGGACAAGTTCCAGCAGGATTATCAGGGATGGAGGCAGCTAATATATTCATTCCTGGATCAGGGAGCTGATGGATATGCAGTGTGGGATGCCCAGGGATCCGAAGGTCCTTCTCTCTTTCCTCGTGTGGGATACCTGGGGTACAAAGAAAGAGAGAACTATGTGCGATCCAAAGTTAGATCCAAGAAAATAAAACTTCTGAGTATGGGCGGTTTTCGTATGGATAGGTATCATTATTTTGAGGTAGTTTAAGAAAAATGAGGCTCCCAATGCGAGGAGTGACGGATTTGGAGGGACATATGCGTGAAAGGAGGTGCAGATTCAGCAAAGCAACTTCCAATTCAGGAAAACACGTCTCAATGGGAAGTCTAAATAGATAGATTATTTTAAAGGAGATAACGGCGATGAAAAAACTGGTAGTAGTGTTGTTAACGGGGGCAATGTGTCTCTTACTGGGAACATCTTCGTTGCTGGCTGCGAAGTATAACGAGGCTCCCATGCTGAAGACGATGGTGGCAGCCGGAGAACTTCCAGCAGTAGAGGAAAGACTTCCGCTAGAGCCCTTCGTGGAGGAGAGCTTGGAGGGAATTGGCAAGTACGGCGGAACGTTGTATGACTTCACGATGGACCCTAATGGTTACGGAGATACCATGCGTACAAGATCTCTTGCTGCATTTCGGCAAAATGCTGATATGAGTGGAGCCATTCCCTTCTTACTTAAAGGCTGGGAGTTTTCAGAAGATACAAAAATCTTGACTCTGTACCAAAGGAGAGGGATAAAGTGGTCGGATGGCACGCCTTTCACGGCCGATGATATAATATTCTGGTGGGAGGACGATGTATTGAACGAGGAATTGAACCCTTCCGGATACTGGTGGGCTGCTCCTTCAATCACTAAGATAGAGAAAGTGGACGACTGGACAACTAAATGGTATTTCGAAAAATCTACTGCTTACCTAATAAACCTACTGAGTTTTGCTGTACCGGCTCAGAACTTTTTCCATCCCAAGCACTACGTAAAGAAGTGGCACATAAAGTATAATGCCAAGGCAGATGAACTAGCGAAAGAGGAAGGTTTTGAAACCTGGATGCAGGCCTTTCGGCAACACGCCGAGCCCCACCAGTGGTATGACCTTGACTCTCCCACCATCGGAATCTGGGTGCCAAAGAAAAAGACGGTTACGAGTCTCATAGTTGAGCGAAATCCTTACTTCTGGGCAGTAGATGCGGCTGGTAATCAGCTTCCCTATATAGATAGAGTTGTCACAGAGATAGTCGAAAGCCCTGAGGTGATTACTCTGAAGGCATTAGCTGGAGAGATGAGTTGGCGTATGGCAACTCTCGATCAATATCCTCTTTACATGAAGAATGCAAAAAGGGGAGATTATCGTGTGCTGTTGTATAAGAGTGTTGCAATATCAGCAGCAGCTTACGCCATTAACCAAACGGTCGAGGATCCTGTTCTGCGTAAGATCTTCCGGGACATCAGATTTCGGCGAGCACTGTCGTTGGCTATTAATCGTGAAGAGATCAATAATATGGTGTTCTTCGGGAAAGGAACCCCGATTCAGGTGACTGCTTTCCCTAGCTCTAGCTACTATGAGGAAAAGTGGGGTAAGAACTACGCTGAATACGATCCAGAAGAGGCTAATAGGCTGCTGGATGAGATGGGTCTGAAGTGGGACAAGAAACGTCAATATCGCCTAAGACCGGATGGTGAGAGACTGGCCTTGACAGTCGATGGTATTTCAGCAGAATGGGCAGCGATCAGTCACCCACCCAATGAATTGGTAACGGCATACTGGGAGGCAATTGGAGTTGAGGTGACTGTTCAATTGAGGGACTGGAACTTGCACAGAGCGCGTGTGCTAGGAAACGATTTCGATGTGTCTCTGCGTGAGCAGGACGAAACCACGGAAATATTTAGTTGGGCTCTGCCTCGAAGAATTATCTCTACCTATAACTCACATTGGGCTCCGCTATGGGATGATTGGATGATGGAAAAAGAAACAGGTGAGGAACCCCCAGAGGTGGTCAAGAAGCTCTATGAGACTGTCAAGATATGGCAGGCAACTCTGGACAAAGAAGAGTATGCGCGACTGGCTAAAGAATTATGGAACATTCACTATGATAATCTTTGGGTGATCGGGACCGTAGGGCTAATTCCGGTACCCATAGTGGTACAGAACAATCTGAAGGGTTTTTCTCCTCAAGGCTATTGGGGGACCGATACGGGCGTACCCAATACTGTTCATGCAACCCAATGGTATTTCGAAGATTAGGACTCCTGAGGATATCGTAAAGAGTTCTCCGAGAAGAAAAACAAGCTGCTAATTACTGGAAGAGAAACGTAAGCGGGGGATTAGCTTGATTTTAGGTTAATCCCCCCGCTTTATCTTTAGAAAAAGGAGGGACGGGGAACTTTAGTCTTTCCTGGAGAGAGAATTAGATGCTATATTATATTATCCGACGACTTCTTTACATGATTGTTCTTTTGATGGTTGTCTCTGTTGTCGGATTTATTGTTATTCAACTTCCTCCCGGTGATTTCATAACCAGTGTCATAGAATTAGAGGAACAGTGGGGGGGTCTTTTGAATGATGCGCGACTGATGTCGCTAAGGAAGCAATATGGTCTGGATCAACCACTGCATATTCAATATCTCAAGTGGATTGCTGGATTTCTGCACGGAGATATGGGAAGGTCCCTTGCGTGGAATAGACCGGTCAGTGAAATAATAGCAGAGCGATTGCCGTTTACGATAACCATATCCCTTCTTGCCCTCGTTTTTACTTATGTGATGGCTATACCTATAGGCATCTACTCAGCTACTCATCAATATTCCATTGGTGACTATACTTTCAGTACCATCGGTTTTGTGGGTCTAGCCACCCCTAACTTCCTTTTGGCGTTGATATTGATGTTCCTCTTTTATAGGTATTTTGACCTTAGTGTAGGGGGCCTTTTTTCTCCTCAATACATAGAGGCAACCTGGAGCTTTAGCAAATTCATGGATTTGTTAAAGCATCTCCCTATTCCCATAATCGTCATCGGTACAGCTGGGACTGCTGGGCTTATTCGCGTTATGCGAGGTTGCTTGTTGGATGAACTTCGCAAACAATATGTCATTACTGCCCGGGCCAAAGGAGTCTCCGAAAGAGAACTTTTGTTTAAATATCCAGTAAGAGTGGCTATCAATCCCATAATTAGCACCATAGGTTGGACCCTCCCTGTCATTGTCTCTGGAGAGACTATTACCTCGATAGTGCTCAGTCTACCCACTACAGGACCCATTCTTTTCCGGGCATTGCGGAGTGAAGACATGTATGTGGCTGGCGGCATTGTCGTGCTCTTAAGTAGTTTGACCATAATAGGAACGCTTCTCTCTGATCTTCTATTAATTTGGATAGATCCTCGTATTCGCTATGAAAAGAAAGCTTAGGGTATGAAAAAGAAAGCGGAAATTGCTGCTGAGGAAAAGTTCTATTTAGCCTCGCAATGGCAACTTATGTGGCGATCATTCATAAAACACAAGCTAGCCATTTTCGGAGGCACTGTCGTACTTGTCTTTTACCTCCTGGCTATGTTCGCTGAGTTTTTCTCCACCCAAGGCGCATATAGATACTGGAACGAATATGTATATTGCCCACCCCAGAGGATACATTTCTTCGATGAAAAAGGATTTCACCTTCGTCCTTTTGTCTTTAAGCTAAAAAAAGAGCTTGATCCGGAAACATGGGAGAGCATATACACCGAGGATAAAACCAAGAGAAATCCTATCTATTTTTTTGTTCATGGAGATACGTACTCACTCTGGGGTTTGTTCGAGACAGATGTTCGTCTTTTCGGGGTGAAGGAAGGGATTATATTCTTATTCGGAACAGATCACTTAGGTAGGGACATATTTTCTCGTAGTATATACGCTGCCCGCATCTCCTTGTCCATTGGCTTGGTGGGAGTAGCAATTAGTTTTGTGCTAGGATGCCTAATAGGAGGAACCTCCGGATACTACGGAGGAGCAGTCGACACCATTATTCAGAGGATCATAGAGTTCTTGATCTCTTTGCCTAGTATCCCCTTATGGATGGCTTTGAGTGCTGCTATACCAGCAAAGTGGCCACCATTAAAGGTTTACTTTGCTATCGTCGTTATCCTTTCTGTTATTGGCTGGTGTGGTCTAGCTCGAGTGGTAAGGGGGAAGTTCCTGGAACTGAGAGAGGAAGATTTTGTGATGGCGGCTATGATCGCCGGAGCAAGTGAAGTAAGAATAATAGTAGGTCATCTTCTTCCTTCATTCTTGAGCTATCTGATAGTCAGTATTAGTTTAGCTATACCCACTATGATTATCGGAGAAACCGCCCTAAGTTTTCTTGGCATTGGACTTCGTCCCCCCGTAGTCAGTTGGGGCGTTCTTCTGCAGCAAGCACAGAATGTTCGCACTGTAGCTCTCTATCCTTGGCTCCTAATTCCTGGACTTCTTGTCATCATTGTTGTGCTTGCCTTCAATTTCTTGGGGGATGGTTTGCGTGATGCGGCCGATCCATACAAGTAATGTGAGATACTCTCGATTTGCGTTATGTAGCTGCCAAGTAAAGCTAGAAGGCGACTGCGGGAATGTCCCCTGCAGTGTTTTTCATTGAGTACGTGGCCGGTAGTACCAGGAAGGATCAAAAAGAGCTAGACAGTAGATATGAATGGAGAAATAAGTTGATCTATCCTGACAAAATCAATACCTAACCCACCAAGGGGGTAGTGAAGTGACTTCTACTGTTCAAGGCAAAGATTTTATCCAATTTCTGGGTACATGTGGCGGTGACTATCTTGAACTGCATGACTACAACGAAGGGGATATTGCGAACCCCAATGCACAAAGAGCACTAAGACTGGGTGGAAAGAATATCCGGCATCCCTCAGCACTATTTATCACGCCGGATATTTTGACTGATTTTACGGCTCATACTGAAAGAGAGATGCAGTTTTGTAAGGTCCGAAAAGAATCTATCCGTAACCTAATCATTACCCACAGTCATTTTGATCATTTTCAGCCGATGGCAATACACAGTTTTGCATCTAGTCTTCCACACCCACTAATGGTCCATGGAAGTATGACAGTAAGGAATGCTCTGGACTTTGCCACAATGTATGAATATGATTACTTGATAAAAAACTTTAGGATAACTCAGGATAACTCAGACATTCAAACAATACCTGTTGTTCCTGGAGAAACTTTTGCTCTCGGGGATGTTAAAGCAACAGCCGTTCTGGCAAATCACATGATTGACAAGAAATATCTAATTTTACCGGAACAGGCATTAAATTTTGTTTTTGAACGTGCGGGGAAGACGCTCTTTTATGGAGTTGATTCTTCTTTTATATTGCCACGTACTTTTGAGATTCTTTCGAGATTTCAGTTTGATATTGTTATTCTTGATGGTAGTTTTGGTTACTTTGAAGTTGACCCAGCTATTAGCGGTCACCAGAATTTTGCTATGCTTGAAAAAACTGTTAGCCAATTTCGTGGAGCGAAGCTTCTCAAAAGTGAGGCTATGGTTATTGCTCATCATATAAGTCAGAATTTCGTTGAGCCGCATGATGAGATTGTAGATGGATTAGCCCAGAAGGGTATAACCTTGGCCTATGATGGGATGACTGTGGAGTTTTGAAACGCACAAGAATTGAATGACACAGGGCAGAGAATACCATTTCGCGTTTTCTGTTAGATTTTTTCGGAGTCTTAGGTTGTTGGGATTCCGGACAGTTATTCTTGTTGTCGTCGTCCTTCCTTTTGCCAGGCAAGACCTTCCGTATGGATACGGTGACTGGGATCAATTTTTTTTCTGCCTAGTGTATGGGCATAACGGCGGTTCTTGAGAAAAAAAGAGAGGTTCTTGCTTGTCACTAAAGTCAAGTAAGATTCTTTAAGGGAAGAGACGGGGCTGACCTATTGGAGATGATGTCTTGTTCTTGAGGTCTGCAATATGGAATGGTTTATGCCGAAGGATTTCGAAAACTTGAGGCCAATCTAAGAAATACGCTCAAGTGTCTACTACTTTAAAGAATGGAAAGCATTACAAGGAGCTTTGAATGAATCAAAGAAAACGACTGATCAAGATTCTTAGACTTGAGCAGGCAGATAGGGTGCCTATAACGGACTTTGGCTATTGGGAAAAGACGATCGAAAGATGGCACAAGGAAGGCTTACCTGCTCAAGTGAAGGACAATAAGGATGTGGAAAACTACCTGTCCTTGGACAGATGCTGCGTTGAGAATTATCTTGAGGTTCCCCGCACTCACTACTTTGGAGTCTTCCTTCCTCTCCTAAACGAAAAGATAATAGATGAAGATGAAAGCACAATAACGAAAATCGATTCATACGGGGTAACGCTCAGACAGAGTAAGAAGAAGGACTCTATACCTCAGTATATCCGTTTTCCTGTGCAGAAAATGGAAGACTTCGAAAAATTGAAGCCTCGGATGGACGGCAAGGATCCCCGAAGGTATCCACCTGATTGGTCTGAAAAAGCAAAGATTATCAATACAAGAGAAGAACCGGTTAATCTCTTTGTTCCGGGATTTTTTGGACACTCAAGAAATCTTATGGGATTGGAAAATTTATCTGTGGCTTACTATCTTCAACCTGACTTGGTGAGGGCAATTGCAGAATACCATGTGCAGTTCATACTAGACGCCTATGAAAGGGCACTAAATGACCTAGATATAGATTTAGTGATAATTTGGGAAGATATGGCCTACAAGAATGGCTCTCTGATTTCGCCTTCCTGCTTTAAAGAGTTTATGACGCCTTACTATAAAGAGATAACTTCATTTTTTAACAGTAAAGGCGTAAAAGCAATCTTAGTTGACTGTGATGGAGACATGAAGGAGCTTATTCCGCTTTTCATTGAAGCAGGTGTGGGTGGATTTTTTCCTTGTGAGATCCAGTCCGGATCAGATCCCGTAATTATTAGGGAAGAATATCCCAAAATCATTCTTATAGGAGGTATAGATAAAAGAGCCCTTGCTGCGGGAAGACAGGCGATTGACAGAGAGCTAGAAAAGATAGACATTCTATTGAAGAAAGGAGGATATGTTCCTACACTTGATCATCGCGTACCTCCAGATGTGAATTTTGAGAGCTACAAATACTATTGTGATCGCAAGAGAAGTATAATACTTAATCCCCGCAGAAGAACTTATTACTCTTTTCATAAGAGATAACTTTCTCCCGCAGCCTAGGCAACCCAGAGTTTTCTTGAGCAAGAATAGACGATACCCAGTCCTTCGATAGGGGCGAGACCCCAGGCTACCGGAGGATTGAGGCAAGCGTTAACAGGTGAATTAACCCGCTTGTAGACGAAAGGAGCGTACGATGAGTGTTTCAGATTCGAAAACCATAGGAGATTTGCTGGAACGATTAGAAGGGCTTACTGTAGCTTTGGCTACGCCGCTGGATGACCGCGGCGAAGTCGATAAGTTAGGGTTCCGACGCCTGATTGATCGTGTGATTGATCAGGGTGCATCCGGTGTGTTTCCATTGGGTTGGTGCGGTGAGCAACCGTGCCTCACTGACAAAGTCCGCAAAACAGTTATGTACGAGGCAGTACAAATCACTGCCGGGCGTGTTCCGGTCATCGTTGGAGTGAGCGAACAGAGTTCGTCACGTGCTCTGGATCAAGCAATTACTGCTCGTAAGGCAGGAGCCGACATTGTGTTGTCCACTCCTCCATATAGCTACCCTATCCCACAGCATTCGGTGTATGAGTTCTTCCAGGTTCTGGCGCAAGAGTCTGAACTGCCAGTAATTGCCTATCATAATGAGGAAGTCAGTACAGTGATTGAGGAAGAGACAGCTATTCGGCTTAGCCAGACTCCGGGAATGCTTGGTTTGAAGTGCTACTCAAGCCTACTTCGCCTTCAGAGGCTTCTTCGCCTAGCTCACCGTCCGGGTCGGTTCGCCATCTTCACCGCCGACGAATACCTCTTTGGGCCTGCCCTATTTTTGGGGGCTAGCTATTCGACCATGGGAGGGCCAGGGAATCTCACTCCAGGTTGGTGTGTGAGAATGCACCGTGCAGCTGCCCAAGGAGAGTGGGGCAAGGTGGCTGAGCAACACCAGCGGCTGGTTGCTTTATGCGACGCTATTTACGTTGGAGCCGAATCTGCATATCCCGTAGTTAAATACGCAATGAGCCGATTAGGTATTGGAACTCCCCGTATAAGTCCTCCCCTACCGACGCTGCCAAGTGAACATCAGAAACGTGTGGATAAGGCACTTCGGGAATTTGCCGATATTCTGGATCTGAGCTGAGATTTTGAACTATTGAGGACCGACATCGACAGAGCCTTCAGTGACGAACCAGCCAAAGTTGGGCGTAGTTTAAGTAGCTAGCATTGGGAGAAGAGCCAAATCAGTCCTAGGTGAGTAAACTTTGGGATGCTCACTTCACTCGGGAAATCAGTTATCCAACGGTACTGTCAAGAGTTTTATGATGAATATGAAAGATAAATATGATAGATCAACAAAGTAGAAAGAAGAAATTATCTTTGGAGTAAGGAGTAAGGTCATAATTGTTCTTCAAAAAAAGAAGAAGAATCTTTTTCCTGGAGGAGAGAATGACTTAATTCTTCTTGAGTAAAATGATATTCTCTATACTGATATCTGAGTTTAAACTGAGAGGGTTTGATCTTTGCTAAAATCCTTTCTCTAAAATTAAGCTTGGCTTTGTTCTTTAAAAAAGAGGGGCACTTGCCATTATCACATTTATAGATAGAAACATCTCTTCGCTCTTTCCAAAGATAAAGCGAATGACTGCAATGAGGGCGAAAGTATTTAGGTTTACCGCGATCAACTAAAGAGATGTGCACGAGAGAT
>SDBT01018790.1_pt1 | contig 10852 bp, 9 predicted proteins | sample 2277101 | NCBI WGS metagenome assembly SDBT01 (sample SAMN10404973, study PRJNA504765) | marine sediment metagenome | isolation source: marine sediment core GS10_PC15, 103 cmbsf | place: Arctic Ocean: Southern Knipovich Ridge | collected 2010 | reverse complement strand
CTGTCGGCTCACCTAAATTATTATCAAATAACCAAAAATATCGTGGAATTAAGTAGTGAAGAATTAAGAGAAATATCATATTATAAGGAAAAATTAGCCAGAGAATACAAGGAGAGTTTGGAATTGAAAAAGAAGATGGATGAGAAAATCAGCGAGAGTCAGGATAGCTTGATAGAATTGGGTAAAAAGAAGACAGAGCTTCTTACCAAATTAGAGGAGGAATATCAAGATAAACAGGCAGAATTAGATGATTTCAAAAAAGATAAAGAAACCTTCCTCAAGGAGTTAGAGAGCAGAGAGATAGAAATAAGACAACGCACTCAAAAATTGGAAACAGAGTTTGCCAAGATACAGGATTGGAAAGAAACGAGGGGCAAGGAGGAGAAAAAGATTGAGGAACTAAATGAACAATTACGAAAAAAGACAGCTGATTTTGACAAAAAGATAAGAGATGTTGATGTAGTATTATTTGAGGTAAAGGAAAGCCAGATACAGACCAAAGAAGAATTAGTCAAGGCACAGAAAAATATGGAGGCCTCAGAAGAACTATTAAGAACTCAAAGCAGGGTTGTCAGGGAATTAGAAGATAAAAGAAAAACCCTAAACCTAAAAATTGAGGCACAGGATAAAAGGGAGGAGGCATTAGATAGGAGGAAAAAGAAAGGAGGTATAAAAAATGGCTGATGACCACTTAAAAAAAGACCCCAACTTTGTTAATACGATTGGGGCAATAGATAATACTTCTGACAAAGAGGTAGTTAATTTAGTAGCTGATTCAATAACCAAGCGTCTTTTAGTTGATTCATCAAATAGTCGTGCTACTACACTTACCGTTTACAATATAGCAATAAACAAAGCTGACACAGAGCAATCACAAGCCCTGCCAGCAGGGACACTAAAGTTTAAAATCTATGCTGTAGATGGCAATAAGCGATATAGTCACGGAGATACTCTAAAATATAGTAATCTTTCAGGAGGTTCAACTGCCACACCCATTGTAATTCCTCCTATGGGATATGAGATAGTAGATGATGTTAACCTAACAGATGTTACTTTATACTTCCAGTCGCCCACAGCCACTTCTTCTCCAGTCGTGGTTTTGATGTGCTGGACATAAATATGACTAAAAAACTAACAATAATTTTAATAACAATCTTACTTTTAATAGCAATACCAGCCCAAGCCCAGTATTGGGCATTATGGAGATTAGCTGGAAGCACTATTTATACCTCAATCCCTAACCTTAATGTGGATTTGGGTTCAGGCGATTTGACGACCACAGGAGCCATCATCACCGACTCCATATCATCGGGTTATTTTTATGGAAATCCAACGGCTAACACCATAAATCTGGGTAATAATGATATGTATATTGATGTCAGTGATACTGGGCGAGGTCTTGATTTCGGAGGAGCACTTGCGGCAACCGCAGTTACTATTTCTGCGGCTGATGTAGGAGATTACGCCACCCTTGATATATCACAAGTGGTAGATGGCAAAACTTTTGCTTTTCCCAACATAGCAGGCACTCTTGTAACCACTTCAGGAGCATTGGCAGATATAAATATAGGAGCTTATGCTTTGACTACCACAGACACTATCTCAACAGCTAACCTTCTTGTTAATGGAGATATTAATATGTTAGCGGAAGGAAATAAGATTTTATTTCCCGATACAAGCATAGGGTTTTCTACAGGTAAAATCTATCAAGGTGATGCTGGTGGGGCTGATGGATACTATTTGTATATTGAAAATGATGAACTCGGTTCAGTAGAGAAGATTATATTAAAAACCTCATTTGTGGAAACTACAGGAGCTTTAAGTGTAAGTGGCACTCTCTCCGCAGGGGCTACCACTTTAACAGGACTCTTAGAAGTAGCTTCCGCAGGCAATGACTACTTCGCCGTTACTAACATGACAGAGGGGGATATATTGAAGGTAGATAGTGCGGGGAATATAACATTTAACAATGCCTATAAGTTCCCTGTTGTAGATGGTTCTGATGGAGAGGTTCTTACAACAGATGGGTCAGGCAATATAGCTTGGGAAGCGACTGGGGCAGGAGGAGGAGAGTGGACAGACACAGGTTCTATTCTCCATCCAAATGAGGAAACGGTTGACGAGATTGTGATAGGAGGAACAACCGAAGCTGGGGCTGACATATTTTTAGGGGTAGACGGAGCTGCGGTATTTAACCAACAGTCAGGTTCCACTGGAGACTTCAAGATTGAATCAGATGACAATGACCCTATGTTTTTTGTGGATTATTCAGAAAACTGTATTGCGATTAATCAAGGTACCTGTCTTGATGAGTTATCCATAACAGGAGGTATTGACTTGATTCATACTGCTATAATAAATGATGAGCACGCTTTAGAATTAGATGTTGATGCTGCTGGATATGGAGATATAAAAGCATTAGATATTAATTATACTACAGGAGCTATTTCAGCAGGCGAAGATGAAGGAATAATTCTTATAAACATTAACGAGATTGCAGCCACTGGAGGAGATATATTTGGAGTTGAAGTGTTATCAACAGAAGGTTCAGCAGTAGTTTTTGGACTTAAAGTAGGGGCTGGTGTTGGTGCTGTCCATCAAGATTCAGGAATCTTTATTAATGCCAGTACGGGAACTAACAACACATTTTCTACCAATGTGCCAAATATGATTGATGGTGATAGCAGTAGCACCACGACGATATTTGTTGGTAATGGCGACTATATAATTATAGGCGCTGACACAGCTTTTGAAGAAATAGAGTTTATTATTAGGGTTGGTGCAAGTGGGGCGGGAATAAAACCTACCTTTGGCTATTCTGTGTCGGGTTCTCATCAATTCGCAACATTTTCTCCAGTTGACGGAACTAATGGATTCAGAAACACGGGTATTATCGCTTGGGATGATAGTGATTTAATCTCTCATGTTGCTAACGATAGCACAAGTACTTATGATATTTTAATTACAAGGACAATAGGTGGTTTGAGCACACCCCCTGAATTGGAATATGCTAAGACAGCAGCCACCACCGAATATATCTGGGATAATAGTGGAAATATCACTATAAATTCTATTCTCTTTGAGGGAACTACTATTGATGGTTTTGAAACAACATTAACACCAACAGACCCTACGGCAGACCGCACAGTTACTTTTAGAGATGCTACAGGAACGGTTATTATTTCAGGAGATACTTTTACTGGTGATGTTACGGCTACTCTTGATACAGACGGTGGAACGGTTTTATCTATAGGTAGTGCTGTTATTGTAGAAGCAGATTTGAATGCCGATGAAGCACCAGCAGATAATGACATTCTGACCTTTGATACTACTGGAGCTAACTTTAGCTGGCAGACACCAACAGAACTGGGACTGCTTTATAGCGGAGGAACTTTAACAGACACCCAGATATGTGTGGCCGATGGAACAAATGGAGCGATAGATTGTAATGTTGCGAACACCGTCCATGCCGCAGTTACCATAACAGGGCAAGACTACTTAACTTTATCAACCCAGCAAATAACAATGGGAGAGATAGAGCCAGACGACTTGGCTATTTCTGATTTCGGGTTTTTTAGCTGTGATGGTAGTGTTTGTGGGATAGATGCAGATGCTATTATTGATGCTGATATAGACGATGATGGAAACTTTACATTTACAGGAACTTGGGATTTTAGTGGAGGTGATATAGTTTTACCTACTTTAAGCGTAGATGCAGGGACTTACGCAGCTGGGTCAATAGACGGAGACGATATGAATGCGAACTTTGCTGGTCGTTCTTTGACAGAAGCGTCGGGTTCACCAGATGTCTTAAATGCCGATACTGAGCTTTATACTCATATAGCAACATTAGTTTTAGAAAGCCCTGTTGTAGGAGATGACGCTATTATTCAGCACAAATTCCCTTCAGCGGTTACCATTACAAGAATATCCGCCTCAACTGACACAGGCATAGTTTATTTCCAACTTGACGAAAGGGCAGAAGCTACTCCTAATACCGCAGGAACAGATGTCTTGAGTTCTTCTTTGGCCGCGGACAGCAATTCAGAAGCGTCTGCTTCTTTTGCCAACGCAGGAATCGCTGCAGATGTGCCTTTGAGCTTAGATGTAGACACGGTGTCAGGGTCGCCCACCGTATTAAGAATTCATATAGATTACAATTTTGATGATTAAACAAAAATTACAATCAGCTTGGAACTGGACTAAAGAAAAAGCAAAGAGATTCTGGAAATGGGGAATTGCCATTGTTATAGGAGGGGTTGTTTTGGCTGCAGTTATTTCGCCAGCAGAAATTCCAGAAGAATATAAATTAAAATGTCCGAAAGAGAAAGTATTAGTTCATAAGAATATAAAAGACGAAGAAGGTAGCGATATGGTGCGATACCGTTGTATTTCTGAAATAGAAGTACCAGTATTAGAAGGAGAAGACATTTCAAAGAGAACCAAAAATGCTCAATTCTTTCCTCAAAAAAACGGAGAAATGATGGGACACTTTTATATTGGTGAGCCATTTTATAAAGATATAACAGAAAATAAATGGTATCGGACAACAATAGATATTACTACCCCAGAAGCATTTGAAGAACAAATGAAAATAGGATGGATAAACAAATTATTAGGTGAAAAAGTATTAGCTAATGATTATGATGTCGGTTCTGGCAGTGGTGCGGTCTATAAGGGTGCTAATATTAGTTGGAATACGACACACGATGCTACAACTGGAAGTGGGACAGTAACATTTGGATTAAGAGTAAATGTTAATACTAATAGTAGTAACTATTACACAATACATCGGGTGTTTGCTCCCGTTAATACGTCAGCACTTGACGATGGATGTTTTGTAACAGATGCTACTTGGAATGTTTATGGAGAATCTTTAACTAATGAAGATGATGATGGTGATGATTTTATAAGAATTGTTCATACAGACCAACCAGACCCAACTACTCGCACAACAGCAGATTACAATAATTGTGGAGCAACTAATAATCCAGAAGCAGGTGCTAATGATATTGATTTTGGAAGTCTTAATGGTGCTGATTGGAATGTTTTTACTTTAAATGATGCGGGTAAAAGTTGGGTTAGCGTTGATGGTTATACATTATTAGGAATGAGAGAAGGACACGATGTGATAGATAGTGTTTTTGCTGGTCCAAACAAAACAAATAGCTTCAGGGGTCAAGGGGATGAAGATACAAACCCTGCTTATCTTTCAGTAACTTGTGGAGTAGCCGCAGAAAGAAGAATAATAATAATAGAATGAAATACTTAAAACCAAAATACATAATCCCCGCTATCCTGATAATCTCGGTCGGCTTAAATCTCTACTACTTTGTATTCCAAAAATGGGTTAAAGAACAAAGACAGGAGAGTTTTACACAAGGAGTAGTTTATGTCTTCCAGCAAGCGGTGAATAACGGACAAGTAAGCTATACAGACCAAGAGGGAAATAGAGTAATTTTAATTCTTAGTAGATAAATGGAAAAGAAAATTAAAATATATAAAACAATCCATAAAGAAGAGTTTGAAATTAATGTTGGGGACAACGGTTTTTATGTGGAAGTTTTAATTGGCGAAGATGATAGTGGAGAGTGGAGTGTATATAAAATAAATATCCATAATACTTTGGGATTATATAGCAAAGTATATTTCAAGAACCTGAAGAAAGCATTTCCTTTGATAGAAAAAGCGGCAGAAAAAGCATTAAAAAAAGTAAAGAAAGAACAAGGAATAGAATAATCTTTAATTCTGGGACAATAATGGAAATGTCATTAGAAGTAATACAATTTATATTAGACAAGCTCACTATTCTGAATGATGACTATACCCAGTTGGCGGCAGATGTGGCTGTGTTAAAATCTCAGGTATCCCAAATTCTGATGTATCAAAAGATAGTGTTGGGAGCATTCTTGAGTATTGTCGGGGGTATGATTATATTTATATTTAGGAGAATGTTTATTAAGATGTTTAATAATAAAGGAGGTAAATAAATGCGCACCTTCACACAATTAAAAAGCGACTATCTTATTCTTACACACGATAATAGCACAGCCAATTCCACGTTGGGGCCTATTTTGATTAATAGATATATTAAGAAAATCTTAATGATGAGGGATTTTACGTGGAACCGCTCATCTAAAGACATTACAGGAGTAGCTGACCAACAAGCATATCCTCTGCCCTATAACTTAGAACGGGTTAAAAATGTCAAGGTTGCGGTTACAGCATCGGCTTCAACTATGTATTACTTTCCGAAAGAGGTTACGAGCAGAGAGATATGGACTAAATTAAACCGCACCACAGTAAGTGGTAATCAAACTTCAAGGTATTTTATTGAGGACGACGCGATAGAAGTATATCCTGTGTTTTCAAGTGCCACTCCCGTAATGACAGTGTATTTCCAGAAGACCAATAAGGACTTGGCGGCTACAGATTATACGACTGGCTCAGCTTATACAACTTCTGCTTCCCCAACTTATGTAACTGCTTCTCCAAGTTCGGTTGCTTGGAGTTCACCTATGATAGGAAGATTTATCCAGTTTGAAGATGATGGCTTCTGGTATGAAATTGATAATGTTGTTTCTACTACCAGTTTGCGCATTAAAAGAGGTGCGAGCATTCCAATGGACTGGAGCGATTATACTATTTCTGAACTAATGCCCTTGCCTTATGGATATCAAGACTTGCCACTATGGTTTGCTTTGGCGACATATTTCCAGGGAAGAAAAGACCAAATACCACAAGCCCGCGAGTATGAAAGAATGGCGAAAGAAGGATTAGAACAATTACTGCGTAGAGATGCGAAAAGTGTCGGCACATTATTGACTAAATCTGATTTAGAAGAAATAACTGGACTATACGACATTAACCAGTTTCCTGAAGATATTTCGTAACAATTAAAGGAGGTATTTTGAATGAAGGTCACGCTTAGACCACAACGAGGAATTACTAATAAGGGGCTTTGTTATTTTAGTTCCAATTTTAAGAAGGACCCACGTGGTGGTATGGTTGGAGATTATGCGTTAAGCAATGTAGCGGTAAGAACGGCATCCACAACAACTGCTTTACTGGGACTTATAACTCAATTTGTTGAGAAAAAGGATGCTTATGGGACTGGGTCTACTGTTTTCGGCAAGGTTGGTGGGACTGGCAATGGTCATTTGATGGCAACAGACTTAGCGTCAGATAGTTTTTTTAGAACCAGCGATTACTCCCAGACACCAGGTTTTGCCAGAGGATTAGCAATGGATACAGAGGGAGAACTTATTTATACAGGAAATCGGTATCTTGGAAGAACATCAAGCTCTACTTTAGACGGAGTTTTGAGTGCTTCAGCTTCCCCTGCTGTGATAGATGTGGTTGACGCAAGTGGTTTTCCCACCGCTGGTTATTGTTTTATTAAAGACGGGGCAGGAGCTAATTCTGAAACTATCCAATATACTGGAAAGAGCAACGACCAACTAACAGGGGTAACAAGAGGAAAGTTCTTTAGCACAGATGGCTCTCACGGCACAGGTCGTGATATAATTGCGTTTGATGACGACTGGCAGGACTTGGGGGCGGCAGAAGCTACTGATATAAGACCAATAATCAAGTTTGGGGACTACAATCTAATTGGAAATGTCAACAAAGTGGCTGGTTGGAAAGAAACTAATTTTAGCGATTGGTCAACAGGATTGGTATCTTTTCCTTCTCCTTATTCTATTGTAGATTTTTCTATCTTACATTACGGGGCAGAACCGATGGTAATGATAGCCGCCAATAACGAGGAAGAATCAGGAATGCTCTTTTTCTGCACCAGAGATGACATTACAAATGGCGAATACACAAGATATGTTCCAGTGGAAGAGAGAATTAAAAAGATTCACAAAAACCTTATTGGAACTGAAAGCGGGATTTACCAGACAGACGGGTATATTTTAACGCCAGTGGCTTCCCTGCCAGATGACTACAAAGAAATTAGGAGTGCTGACTTTGATATTTATGATATTAAAAGCAAAGAGAACTTTCTCTTAATTACCGCTGACTGCGGACAAAGGGATAGAAACAGGACAGGTCTATGGATTTTGGATTTAGATGACAAGAGCTGGTATTATATTCTGCCCTCAAACTATGGAGCATATGATTTAAACTTTGGAGCAATGTTTATTTCTTCAACTTGGGGTATATTGGTATCACACGATTATAACAGTGGGGCGATTGATAGTTTGGCAACCAGTGCTGCGGCAAGAGGCAATTATTATCAACTTGTCTATACCCCCCCAGATGCCAAGACATACAAGCTCCAAACGATTAATCTTAACCTTTATACCAAACTAAAAACAGTGTTTAATAACACAGATTATGATTTTGATATTATAGTCAGGTATTACGACTTTAAAAGACCATTTTTACAGCGTAACCAAATAAAGGAAGCGTCTTCGGCGGCTAATCAACTGATACTCTATAATACTCAAGGTTTGCCAGCAGTAGGTGATAGGATAGAAGTGATAGAAAGAACGAAAGCCATTTATTCCGATATTGCCGCCGCTCCCAGAAACGTTACCGCAGTGAGCACAGCAGGAAGCAAATATACTTTAACCTTAGATGATGACCTGCCCGATACTCCTAATGCTGCTGATGAATCGTTAGGTAGTAGGTTTGTTTTAATAAATCCCCTTAAAAAAATAGAAAAAATATCAATAAGCGGTTCAGAGATTGACCCAGAGGACTTGGAAATAAAAGTCCCAGATATGCCAGAGTTCAAAAAACTGATGATAGAAGTGGAAATAAGATATACGGAAACAGGTCAAAGTGTGGGGTTGGCATCTCTGGACTTGGAATTTACCCAAAAATAATATGCCGAAGGATAAAGATTTAATTGAACGATTAGAAATATTAGAAACCAAAGTAAGAGGAATGGATGGTCTTACTAATAACCACGGAAAGTTAGGCGGATTAACAGATGACGACCATACGGGTTATCATACAGATGCAAGGGGAGATGCCAGATATATTGAGAAAGACGGAACTACTGCGGACATTTCGGGCGATATACCTCTTAATAGCAATAAACTTACTGGAGTTACTGACCCTACTGCTAACCAAGATGCCGCTACTAAAAAGTATGTAGATGACAATAAGAGTAAGTTTGGAGGAACTGGAGCCGATGGAGCAAAAACAGTATCCTCAAGCGAGAACATAGATTTTGATAGTGCCAATGTAGCTGTTAAGAATTACACTACGCTTACCATAAATGCCAGCCAAGTTCTCGGAGCTACCAATGTCCCTGCGACTGGCGGGGTTATGTGGCTGAAAGTATCAGGAGATTGTGTGATAAGCGGCAAGATAGATATTGGAGGAAAGGGTGGAGCAGGTGGTGCTGGAGGACTTACTGGTGGAGTTAGAGGGACAAGTGGAACAGCAGGATACAAATCAGGAATATTTGATGATAATGCTCATTATGGGACTGGTGGTTCTTCTGATGGTGGTAATGGAGATGGCGGTGGCGGTGGAGCACACCAATCTGCTGGAAGTAATGGAGGAAACTCAAGTACTCAAGCTGCCCCAGGAGTCGGTGGTGTTGCTATTTTAACTTATGACGAACACGTAGACCAAGATTTAAAAGCTATATTCTTTGTTTGCGGTTCAGGTGCAGGCGGTGGTGGTGCGGACGGAGACACCCTTGAAGACGGAGGAGCAGGTGGAGCAGGAGCAGGGGTGCTTATATTAGAAGTCGCTGGCAACCTTACTTTCGGAGCTTCTTCAACCTTAGACGCAGATGGAGATAATGGAGCTGATGGGATAGCAGGTGGAGACACTGGCGGAGGAGGTGGCGGTTCAGGAGGACAGATTTATGTGCTTTACAATGGAACTCTAACAGATGGTGGAGTTAGCACCGATGTTGGTGGTGGAACTGGAGGTGCTAAAGTAGGAAATGGTGGAAACGGTGGAGCGGGAGGTGCTGGAGATTATTATATAGTTAAAAATCATAGTTTTTAATGGCTACTTTAGAAGAAAGAATAGAAATACTGGAAACTCGGCTAAGGGGAAAGGACAACATTACCCAAGACCACGGAGAATTAGGCGGTCTGACAGATGATGACCACGAGGATTATCATAATAATACCAAAGGGGATGTCAGATATATTAAAAAGGATGGTAGCACGGCTGATATTTCAGCAGATATTTCTCTTAATAGCAATAAACTTACAGGTGTCAAAGACCCAACCGCTAATCAGAATGTTGCTACCAAGAAATACGCAAATGAAACTCAAGGCAGTTTTGGCGGAACTGGGGCTGATGGGGCGAAAACAGTTGATGGTAACGAGAATCTGGACTTTGACAGTGCTAATGTTCTTATTAAAAATTATACTTCTTTAATAATAGATGCCACTTATGCTTTTGGAGCTATAAATGTTCCAGCAACGGGAGGAGTGATGTATATTAAAGTATCAGGCGACTGCGAGATAAACGGGAAAATAGATATGAAAGGGCAGGGAGGCGATAAGGGAATTGGCGGAACTACAGGTTCTCATAATGGCACTGATGGAACACAGGGATACAAGGCAGGAATGGATGACAACACTCATTATGGTGGAGGAGGAACATCAGGATATACTGGAGACCAGACTGTTGGAGCGGGTGGTGCAGGCGGAGGACACCAATCTGCTGGTGCAGATGGTAACGAAAGTTCTACCCCTGGTGCTGGAGATAAGGGAATTGGAGGTCTTGCTATTAGAGGATGTGATGAATATATAGACCAAAACTTAAATGCTCTATTTTTCTTTGTCGGTTCAGGAGGAGGTGGCGGAGGTTTTGGCATAGGAGTAGACCCTAACAATATTGAATATAGCAGTGGAGATGGAGGAGA
>SDBT01018789.1_pt1 | contig 10853 bp, 11 predicted proteins | sample 2277101 | NCBI WGS metagenome assembly SDBT01 (sample SAMN10404973, study PRJNA504765) | marine sediment metagenome | isolation source: marine sediment core GS10_PC15, 103 cmbsf | place: Arctic Ocean: Southern Knipovich Ridge | collected 2010 | reverse complement strand
TCAAAGAATTACTGGCTTTACCATGTAAAGTGCTCTTCCGAGGGGGGAAGATATTTACACATTTTCCAGGAGGTACGGATGCAAGAAAGGCTACAAAACGGTATCCGGACGACGACTACACCGGTGAACGAGATCCCAAACGAGTAAAAATAGAATTAAAAAAGGAAGATCTATTTTAAGGGCCGGAAAAAGCATGACATTTTTGGTGATTGAAAATAAATCTACCAATTATTTATTTTCGTGCAACTTTGAATTATCATAAGAAGTTTTCAATGGCTGTCAATTGTTGTACGAATTGTGTGCAGGCCCGGATACGCAGACATTCACACTGTATGCAAGCCTTGCACGCCTCTGGAAATCTTAGAGATTGTTGTAATAGTTGTAGAAAAGCTGCGAAATATGGACACCTGGATTGCATACAATCCCGCCTCTTCTCATTTTCTTACCGGGATCCAAGAACTTGTTTCACTGCTGCAAAATTTGGTAACTTAGCATGTTTGCAGTATGCACACGAAGAGGGTTTCCCTTGGGATATGGACGTTTGTGCAGTGGCATCACAATATGGCAATTTGGAATGTTTGAAATATGCTCATGAAAACGGATGTCCTTGGAATATTTGTACTACGTACCGATCACCATGGTTCTCTAACTTAGGATGCAGATTGTATGCCTTGCGAAATGGATGTCCTAGGCGGGCCGGCTACGGTGGAATAGTAGTTTTTTCTTCAGCACATCAATGGCTTCGTGTGTTGTCTGTGGTACGCGTTTGTATAAAACTTCGACACATGGAACAACGACGATGTGCACATCATAGGAAACAAGTCATGCTTGACGAATTATTGGCTTTACCGTGTAAACTTTTCTTTCGAGGAGGAAAGATATTTACACATTTTCCAGGAGGTACGGATGCAAGAAAGGCTACAAAACGGTTTCCGGACGACGACTACACCGATGAACGAGATCCCAAACGAATAAAACCAGAATAAAAAGGAAGATAACCTTTAATTACACATACCATTTTTTATGTTCTTCATTTCACAAGGAAGGCAACATGCCTCACCAAAGGCCGGACGACCTTGTTACTTATGGTGTTCTTGGAAGAGTACTCCGGCATTTTTTGGTGATTGAAACTAAATCTACCAAGCATTTATTTTCATGCGACTTGGATTTATCATAAGAAGTCTTCAATGGCTGACATTTGTTCTACGAAGTGTGATTTGCGACTAAAATCGCTTGTCAAAGCACTCGATCAATTGGACAGTCTTGGGTACAAGAGAAGCAAGGCCCAGCGTCAATTTCACAAGGCATTCATTAGTGCACACCTGAAGAAAATATGCGGCGATGAAATCTACCGAGATTTGGGAAGGATTCTCAAAGGATATGAGCTGGACGAACTCGAATCGGATGTTATCCCGTGTACACCGCAAATAAGTGGTAAAACCATGGCCGTGGCATTGTTCGCCGCGGCTTATATCTTCACACAGCCCAGTGCGGAAATATCCTTCTTTAGTACCGGACGCCACGCATCTCGTAAAATATTGGCTCTTATCTGGGAAATGGTCGTTAAATTGGCGGGATCAGCAGATGTTGTTGTGGTGTACAACCAAGAATGCTTGGAAGTCCGTGGACCTGGTACCACGACTAGCAAATGTTATTCATATCCTTCTAGAGTACAGATAAACAATCCAGGCACAGTGGGGGAACACATGCACGTTTCGAGACGACGACTACAATGATGAACGAGATCCCAAACAAGTAAAAATAGAATAAAAAAAGGAAGATCTATTTTAAGGGCCAGAAAAAGCATGACATTTTTGGTGATTGAAAATAAATCTACCAATTATTTATTTTCATGCGACTTGGAATTATCATAAGAAGTTTTCAATGGCTGTCAATTGTTGTACGAATTGTGTACAAGCCCATCATCGCAGACATTTACATTGTATGAAAGCCTTGCACACCTCTGGAAATATCCTATGGTGCTGTACTGGTTCTCAGAAAGCCGCGAAATGTGGACATCTGGATTGTTTACAAGAATGGACAGAAAATACGAGTTACCGGGACCCACAAACTTGTTTCTATGCTGCAAAATTTGATAACTTAGCATGTTTGCAGTATGCAAACGAAAAAGATTTCCCTTGGGATAAAAATGTTTGTGACGTGGCATCACAACATGGCAATTTGGAATGTTTAAAATATGCTTATGAAAATGGATGTCCTTGGGATGGATGTACTATGCTCCGATCAGCATGGTTCTTTAACTTAGGATGCAGATTGTATGCCTTGCGAAATGGATGTCCTTGGTTTAAAAGATTACGTTTTAACAAACCCGCGAAAAATGGCATCATGATATTACGTAGATGGCTTCGCGTGTTGTCTGTGGTGCGCGTTTGTATAAAACTTCGACACATGGAACAACGACGATGTACGCATCGTAGGAAACGAGTCATGCTCAAAGAATTACTGGCTTTACCACCTAAACCGCTCTTCCGAGAGGAAAAGATATTTACACATTTTCCAGGAGGTACGGATGCAAGAAAGGCTACAAAACGGTTTCGAGACGACGACTACACCGGTGAACGAGATCCCAAACGAGTAAAAACAGAATAAAAAGGAAGATAACCTTTAATTACACATACCATTTTAATGTCTTTATGTTCTTCATTCACAAGGAAGGCAAGATGCCTCACCGAAGGCCGGACGACCTTGTTACTTATGGTTTTCTTCGAAGAGTACTCCGACAACGCGATGCATCTAAATTCTACTGCTGGATTTTCTTCTTTGCACTCCTTGTCTTTTTCATTCTTACCATAATTACGATCTCCGTTTTTAAAACCGATGGCAACAAGCATCACAAACACGTGACCAACGAAGATACCGGGTCATCCCTAGACGAAGAAACTCATTTTTGTACCTTTCGTTTGCCTCCCAATCCTACGTGGATCACGGAAGACACGGTTTACTTAGGGAGGCGTTACGATTGGAAAAGCAATCGAAAAGTGGAAGGATATGCTTATCTTACCTATCATCGTGATATTCAATTCCCTTCCCAAACAAAGCGTTCTCATTCTGGTGGATCATGTACGAACCCATTTGCCACGGGTGCTCGATGGAAAGAAACAGAATCGTTTGTCATCGATCCTGCCAATGACCAGGGACTCTCGGATGATTTTTTCTTTGATATGAATTGGCAAGCGATGTGCGAACTGGACTCGAAATTGCATTTTAATTTATTTGGGACCCGAGACAACCATTCCGTGGCCGATGGACCCGATACAAATGCACCCGATGGAAAAAACGAGATACAATTTGGTATCATTGAAGAACCAGGTGTGATTGCAGTTGCGATCGTGTGGGGGATCTTTGATGGACCGATTCCAGACAGAGAAATCGTCGAATTTGACATTGAATACAGTCTCGCGTTTCAATGGGGAAATGCCAGTATCGAATCGGGCGTCATCGACGGAGAAAACATAGCCGTACATGAATTGTGCCATGGGATCGGATTTGGTCATGTATCCCAGTCACAAGCGACCATGTTTCCAAGTGCTTCGTTGGATGAAACCAAAAAGAGAACTTTGCTAGCATGTGAAATCGAGGGTATCTGTATACAGTATGGCGAGGCTCAAACATGCCCAGGACATAATTCTACGGGAACCATACCCCCTCGTTTCAATGGATATGCACTTTTGCTGCGGAATTCCTGGATTCTGACAATGTCGATGTCCATATTGATTTTCTTTTCGGCAACACGTTCTCTATGAATAGTACACATCGTACCAAGAAAGAATAGTACAAACACACAGGTTTATTCTCCTGTTTGGACGATTCTTTTGGGGTTTACATCCCTATCCCTATTCCTAGATTTCTTTTTTTTCTTTGTATTGATCAAGGAAGTGTTTTACGACATCGAGCACCTTCTTGTGATTGCGAGTAAGGCGAACGCGATGCGATTGAAACTTTTTCAGTTTTCCGGTGCCTTGATATTTCACTTTTCCATGTTCAGTCACCGTGATGATAAAGGAATCCATCGCACACGAATAATGTAATTCTGTACCCATTTTCAACAAGGTTTTCCTGCGCTTACTCATACTTGTTCTTCTTTTCGTCGGGTCCTCGATGAATGCATACGGGTCTTTCTTTACACGACCTTTTCTAGGTTGTTTGGTCATAGCATGGGTATCTTTCTGCGAACCACGCAATAGCTTTTTGGGTTTCATGGCCCTCTTAAAAAGAAATACAATTTGCAAAAAAACCCCCCCGCGCGGGTATAACACCGATCTGTTAGCCTGAAAATAAAAATTTTATGATACCTAAATATAGAACCGTTGCCAAAAAAAAACAAAAATTCAGAGAATTCTAGTTCTGGCCTCAAATTCCCACGATTCTGCGAACGTTCTATTTTAAATTAAATCAAATCAAATTCTGATTCTATCCAAGCAAGAACCATGAGCACACCGACAGCTTATTTTTCTCCTGACAAACGAGACGACGAACTCTTCAACGTACTTCGCTGGAATCCACACGGTTCTTTTTCAACCATGGACGAAGAAGAAAATATCACACCCGATGCTGAACAGGAAGAGATAAAGCGGTACCGAATTGCGGTACAGAACCACAACGAACCCGGTGTGTACGATGAAACTATAGGGATTCTCGACGAAATGATACAAGACAGTGTCGCTCCTTTGGACCAACCAAGTACACCGCCTGACCCTACTCAATTACAAACAATTGTCACCGATGCGGATGTTCAGAAGGCCATCGTGGAAATCGGAAAAGATCCTTTATATCACCCAGCTGAGGACCTGGAAGAGAGACCGACCAAAGAAATAGAGGTCGAACAAGACGGGGATGCCGGGGAAGATCGTTCATTGTCGTTGCGAGCGGAGAAGAAACGTCAAAAGAAAGAACGACGAGAATCGAGAAAAGCACGAAAACGTGCTAGGAACAAATTCTTAGACACGATGGCAGAGGTATCGGGGGAGGACGAATCCGAAGGACAAGTAGAGGACGAAGACGAGAATGACGATTGGGACCACGATGATCCATGGATTGACAATGACAGCAGTGTTGAAATGGAATTGGAAGACGACGCCGAGAAGAATTCCTCGTCCACAAAAACACGCATGCCTACACATAAAATATCGCTCAGTGAATACCGTGCGGCGCAGAGTGACTTGGATCGCATGGAAGATGTAGCCACCGGAAAAATCATAGATGCGAAGCATGCGAGACGGCAGGAAAAGAAAAAAAGGAAGCTTGAACGAGAAGAAACAAGAAAAAAAAGAGCAAGTAAATCACGCGAAGAATCTCCTTCCAAGCGCCCACGAATTTCTCTGACGAACGCAAGGAGGAAGACGGTTGTTTTTGCAAAGGAAGCTGATCATCGTATCATACCAGTCGACGATTCACATGCACAGGATAATGTTAGAAACCATGCAACGAAATCTCTGTCAAACCCAACACCCCGAATTAACGTCGATGCGACTGAATCGGATGCGACGGATTATCTCATGGAGATAATCAAAAATCCCAAATCCCACTGGGATCAATATCAGACATTGTATGCGGAATGTCAGAAGGATTTCTTGGATCGAAGTGAGAATTATCGCACGTCGATCAAAATCGATGACGATGACATCGAACGAACGATCAAGATGTTGTTTACGTTGGCAGAGAAAATGTTCCTTCCGAACGCACGCACAAAACAACATGGAATGATCGAAAAAGAACAGGGCGACAACATGACGTCGAATGCTTACAAGATCGAAAAGATTGATGCCGTGAGAAATTGGAATGCACAATTCCCGCTCATGTACGAGAAGATGAAACAAACTAGTGCCACGCACTTAGAGCATGCACGAAAACAGGATCCTGCCATGATGTATCCTTTCTCGCGGATTCTGGATGTGTCCGATCATTTGGAGAGCTTTTCCCACATGGAAGTGATCATCCGTGAATCGGGGCGTTATCTGTGTTCCTTTACGGGACGAACACTTCAGAAAGGGGAACAGGTGTATTTATTGAAAATTTGGACATACGATCGCGAAGATTGCAAACCAGGTCATTTCTATATTTCCAAGCCCGAGGATTTCCCCTATTTGTACTTGGGACAGACATACGCTTGGATTATGTACCGGTGGCAAAGGAGCAAATTCATTGTTCGCTTGGCAAAATGGCGCGATGGCAAAAAATTTGGAGATTCAGTGCCTGGATACAAACGTTTGGAAGGACTCTTGAAAAAAGACGAAATTGAATTTCTCAAAGCCCTGATTTGCGAATATGCTGGCTTCAAAACCCTTGCGACGAATTTTGTCAACAAGGCCTAGCGATCATCCCCCCGGGGGGTTTGTATTTGTATTTGTACATTTAATACCATTTTTCATAGCGTTCGCGTGAAATAAAGAAACGGTTCTTCATAACAAGATTAAGCATGATTGCAATTGCATGATCATCAAATCCATGTCCCATCTTTCCACCATATTTCTCTGTGGGCGGTCGGTGGATATCATTCGATGGCACGAGTATGCGCGAGTAATTGCGAAGCTGGTCGATGATTTCCTTTTTCATGTCTTCAGGACTATTGCTTTCACCGATGCATACAAAATCTCTGTGGAAGTACACACTCTTATCCAGGAGTTTGTAGTTCAAGGACATGGCCATAATTTTCTTGAATTCCTTGTTGATTTTTACGCCAGCACGATTCTCGTCTTCTTGCATGACACATACATCGGTCAATCCACTTCTGTGTAATTCTTGTTGTAACCATATTCCTTCAAATGCAAGATTACTTTCGGGCACGAAAATGATATGCGAAGATTGCAATCCATCGATATGCCTGATCTTTTGAATATGTTGGATAATCACAGCCGTACTCTGATGAGGCACTGCAAAGAAAGATGAGACAATCATGCACACGCCATGTAATATATGTGTGTATATGTCTGTCGGACAACATAAATCGTGAATAACAGACCCCTACCTTTATATTGCGAGGATTCGGCACCCACAATCTACACGGACGTAAAAGTTTTAATAGACATATGCACACACGTAAAAAAAATGGATATTATTCAAGCAATATGTCGTGGCACAGATCACGAGGAATTAAATCGGTATATGAACATGGTAGTGAGAAAGATGAAAGAAGAATCCGATGTTCAAATCGAAAAAATCATCGAAGAGGAAATCATTTCCCACATGGATATAATGGATGACGTCATGAAACGTGCGTGGATATTGTATGTTTTGAACGAAGACAAGGATATTCAACGATGGGCTTTCCAAGGAATCCTACGTAGCCGTGACCCTGTACCCAAAAATATACAACCGCTGTTTTTGGGTGGTCTTTCGAGATTGTGTACCGCATACAGCGAAAAAAAACTGACCGAATCCAAATTCGTAAAGAGCGCCGACTCCTTGTACGAGTCTCTTCTTTCCAACAGAATTCGAACAGCGAAACCAGGCTTGTGCAAAAACGAACTGTAAATAAAAAAAGACGAACCACTTACCACCATTTTGTGCCCATCTACATAAATACAACTCACGACAGCATACTTGGAATGATCCCCACCTGCCGCAGGATCGACAGACACAAAAACATGTTTCGTGTGTTGATTGTTGTTGTAAATCTGATCTCCTTTCTCCAGGATAGATATTGCGTCTTGGTCGAATGCGGGACGGGTAAAGGTATTTGTTTGTACACCCCTGGTAAGTGGTAAGTTGTAATTGGTGTAGAAGATACACACTGCATGACGTACTTCATTTCTCGCAAGAAAATATCCTGGTGATCACGCATCATCAACTCGAGGTCAGCGTGTCTCTTTTCATCGTGCCAATAGGGGATTTCACCCATCATATGCTGACATGAAAGCTCTTTGCCGTGGCGTTTACATCGTGCACATACCAACTCAATGTTGATCACCCGGAACAGACGATTTCCTTCCTTGTCCCGTGTGTCAATGAGCTTACCCACGAAATTACTATCGGAATCATCGCCTAGGGTAGTGATTCCTATGAACGCAGATCCTGTTGCAAGCGTGGGCGCAACGACACGGTAGAACACTTGGTTGTCCATGTGAGCAAATTCTTCGCATATGGCCAGATGTTGATTATGACCTGAACCCCTGGTAGTGTATAGAAAATCTCATCGCGCGCGAGACCGGTAAGGAGCGATCTCACGTCGATGGACGTATCAGTAGCACATTGGGGGAAGGCATGGTTCCCCCGATGTGTACATGTTGCGTAATGCAACGGAGGGTGAGAAAAGCCAGCCTTATCCAGGGGCTTTGCTCTGGTTCTCGACAGCGAGACCGGGGGAAACGAATAACACACCAAAAAACACATCGACGCATCATACTTACCTTTTCCTCCTCCCCTCTCTCTTTTGATAATTCCTTACACACTACAGTCCTTTTTTTTACAATGGATTATATTTGCTTACATTATTGTTTTACATGGTTCATGCAACAACCTGCTTCCTACGATTAACGGGGTTCATCCATATTCGATCGGGCAAGTTAGTGGTCTGTTTTGTATTTACGTCGTTGATACATTCCTTTTCTTCTTTTCGTGGTGCAGCACATTACATTCCTTGCAGTGCATGAAATACTTCTGGATAAGCATTTTTTTTGAAAAAGATTGTCTTGGTTTCCATTGATCGCAAACTATACATCGTTTTGTAACCTCTAAGGCAGAGTATTTCATTCTTTCACTTTCACTTTTCCACCCCTCTCCGTTGTCTGTCTTCACACAAGGTAAACATTCAAGACATTTAGGAAATTTCTTGGTCCATTGTCTTGCACTGAATTCGTTCAATGTTTTATCTTGCCCACACTCGGTGCACGTCTTATTGTTCCCGGTAGCGCCTTCCATGTTTTGGGTCGGTCGGATATCTGAGTGCTTGTGACGCACCGGACTTTTTATCCATCCCTTTTTTACACGCGCCTAGATCTATTTTCGGAATTTCATAGAAAAATTCATGGAATCGGTGAACCTGTTTCATTGTATTTAAAGGATATTTCTAAACATGGAGGAATAAAATTATTTTTAGAGAAACTTTTTAGTACATCCTATAATTCACTCTTGAAAAACTTCGTTCGCCAGTGTCACCAGTGAAGCAAGATACCAAAGTGTGCACGCAAAGGAGCGAACCTTTTTTTAGGTAATTGTATTCTGCAAGTGAGATCAGTCAATTATTGTGGTACCAGTAATTTCACCAAACATGTCCAACACACGAACATATACACCTGGATATGGACTGCGGTTCGCTAAAGACATCACCTACTCTGACTATATGAAAATATGTGACAGACTCGGGGATGAACTTTCGTATGTGAATGGTTACACTGGTGATGACAAGATAACTGTGGCGCCTGAACCCATAACTGAAGGTGGTTTCAAATTCTGCGGTGGACCTGAAAAGAACTACGACGATGCATTTTATAAAACTATGCGCCATCACATCAGTACCAACCGATATTCCAGACAGGGGTTCACATGGCCTATTATACAAATCGATACGCCCGAAAAGTGGAGAGATTCCGACGCAGTATTTATACCGGCGTCCATGTTTGCACAGACGTTTTTAAAGGCATTCGACGGAGCTTCACCTTGGACGCAAGAAGAACTGAAAACCTGTGAGAAGGTCTTCGCTGAATTCGGTGTCCTAAAGTTCGGAAGAATGCCAGGAAAGGGGAACCTCTCACGTAGAGGTTAGGTAACCAAATTTCATTCCTACGATCACAGGGGTTCGTAAATGTTCACATAAATGTCGTGCATATATTTGCGTATTCGGTCCGTTTCTTTCTGTTCGTTGTAAGTCCGTAAATTGCATTTCTTGCAAAGTGATGTTTGATAGGCCCATTCTGTCTTTTTTAAAAATGCCTCTCTCGGTTTCCGTTGATTGCATACATGGCACCGCGTCGGGAGGATTGTCTCTGAGAAATAATATTCTGGTATTGCAAGTGCATCCTTCCAAGTGTGTCCGTTATCTGTTGTCACACGAGGTAAACATGGAAGTTTCTTGGTCCATTGTCTTGCACTGAATTCGATCACTGTTTTATCTTGCCCACAGTCGGTGCACGTCTTATTGTTCCCGGTAGCGCCTTCCATGTTTTGGGTCGGTCGGATGTCTGAGTGCTTGTGACGCGCCGGACTTTTATCCATCCCTCTTTTTTACATGCGCCTAGATCTATTTTCGGAATTTCATAATTTTGGTGAAAAAAAAAGATATTGCTTTTTTTGCAGCAGCGCCTTTTCTACATCTCGAGATATTCCTTGAATTTTCCTGAAACCTCAGGCGTTCTATTTCTATCGGGTGTCTTTTCCATAATTGACTTCATCAACGCTTTTGTTTTTAATAAGAAACGCTTCCATATCTCACACACCATATCCCGATACTGCTCGATGAAGTTTTTATCCTCATTACGTTGTGCGAGGATGCATTTTCGAATGTCCAATCCCGTGTTAAATGCAGTACCAAGTACGTTGAGAAACAACGACAATTTTTGCGAGGACACATGGATCTTTAGTTGATCAAACAACTCACTAAAGAATTGTATTTTCTCCGCCGTCTTGGATTTATCCGTGCCAAAATGAACCGGAAGTCGGCTTAACAACATTTCTCTCAAGAATTTCAGGTATTCCATGAAGGACTCGGAGTTGAATGCCACATCGAAGCTAGGTTGAATACGCTCCAGTAATTCCTTGTCAACAACAACAACAACGGCGAGTGTGAGGGCACCTTCCATGTTTTGGGTCGGTTGGATGTCTGAGTGCTTGTGACGCACCGGACTTTTATCCATCCCTCTTTTACATGCGCCTAGATCTATTTTCGGAATTTCATAGAA